>Ga0316615_10036_pt1 | contig 54397 bp, 66 predicted proteins | sample Kosokonia_enrich_2_FD_207733 | JGI IMG/M metagenome (GOLD analysis project Ga0316615, IMG submission 207733) | Wetland soil microbial communities from Old Woman Creek delta, Ohio, United States - Kosokonia_enrich_dilutions | ecosystem: Environmental > Terrestrial > Soil > Wetlands | place: USA... | reverse complement strand
TACTGGATATGGCAGAGAGTTTTGTCCTGCCCGCGCGGAGGGTGAGACATTATCCAAGGGCAGTAAAAAAGAAACCGCAACGCTACGCGTTACGGTTTCCATCAAAAGCTTAACTGACAAGCATTACGGCATAGCCGGAGGTTTTTCTGATGCGCCTATAAGGCTCTGTTACCAGCAGCGCCCTAACAGGCGCATACGATCTGACATTTGCATCTGACTTCGTTATTTTGGCGCAAAAACTATGTGATATTTACAGTTCCATCGGGTGTGCGCTAAGCTCTTTTCGTCCTCCATTGGGACTCCCTTTTGATTTCTTGTTGAACTCTTGCAGTTGCCAGACCGCAAGGTGTTTTAACAAATCAAAAGGGGTTTTAAGAACTGGCCCAAAGCTGAAAGCTTTACTGAACCCCCAGCCTGGCTGGGGGTTTTCTGTGCACAACAAAAAGGCCTGCAAATGCAGGCCTCAAATGCAGGCCTTTTCCCTTTTCCTTTCATGGCGTCAGCTTATTTCAGCAGATGCCCCATTTTTTCAGCTTTAGTATCCAGATAGTGTTCGTTTTTTGGGTTGCGGCCGACAATCAGCGGTACACGTTCCACGATGTTGATCCCGGCTTCTGTCAGGATTTCCACTTTCTTTGGGTTATTGGTCAGCAGGCGGACTTCATCCACGCCCAGCAGTTTGAACATATCGGCGCACAGGGTGAAATCGCGTTCATCGGCGGCGAAACCCAATTGATGGTTGGCCTCAACGGTATCGTAGCCCTGATCCTGCAACGCATAAGCGCGGATTTTATTCAGCAGACCAATATTACGCCCTTCCTGGCGATGGTAAAGCAGTATGCCGCGGCCTTCCTCGGCGATATGATTCAGGGCCGCTTCAAGCTGAAAACCGCAGTCACAACGCAAACTGAAAAGTGCGTCACCGGTCAGACACTCCGAATGTACGCGCGCCAGGACAGGCAACTGCCCGGAAATATCGCCGAAAACAAGAGCAACGTGATCTTGCCCGGTAGCCAGTTCTTCAAAACCCACCATCAGGAAGTCTCCCCATGGAGTTGGCAGCTTGGCTTCTGCCACACGTTTAAGTTGCATGTGAATCTCCGAATTATATTGGCGCACTGCGCGCCTTTAGCCTGTTGGCCTTCTGTATAGGTGTATTTTGCCACAATGCACTGAACAACGCCTACAAGTGACCATTCCATTGCTGGTTAAACGCACAAATACGTCGCTTTTAGCGTGAACGTTATATTTCGGTTATGATTGAGTCGCTTATCAGAAAGGAGAGGACATGCTGTCAATTGTAAAGCGTACAACTGCAGGGGCGGCGATTTTATTGGTGATGCCGCTGGCTGTGTGGGTTTCCGGCTGGAGTTGGCAGCCCGGACAATCCCGCGGGTGGCTCCATTTTCTCTTCTGGTTAACCGAAACGGTTACGCAGCCGTGGGGGATTATTACGCATGTGGTTCTGTGCGGCTGGTTTCTCTGGTGCCTGCGTTTTCGCCTGAAAGCGGCGCTGATGCTGTTTGCTATTCTTGGATGCGCCATTATGATCGGGCAGGGGTTAAAATCCTTCATCAAAGAGCGGGTGCAGGAACCGCGTCCTTTCGTGTTATGGCTGGAAAAAACGCACGATATCCCGGCGGATGAGTTCTACGCTTTAAAGCGTAAGACGCGGGGAGAACTGGTGAAATCACAGCTCTCCGGGCAGCATGATATTCCTGGTTTTTTACAAAAACATTGGCAAAAAGAGACCGGTTTTGCCTTTCCTTCCGGACACACTATGTTTGCTGCCAGTTGGACGCTGTTGGGCGTGGGTTTATTGTGGCCACGCAGACGGACATGGACCATTGTTTTCCTGTTAGTATGGGCAACCGGGGTAATGGGTAGCCGTTTATTGCTGGGCATGCACTGGCCGCGCGATTTAGTAATCGCAACGTTGATTTCCTGGCTGCTGGTTACGCTGGCAACCTGGCTGGCGCAGCGCCTGTGCGGCCCATTAACGCCGCCCTCGCAAGAGGTGCCAGAAATTATCGCCAGAGATCGCGAGGCTTGATTTCCAATATTTCGCCCGCAAATCGGAATCTGACATTATGTAATTTCATTCCACGATGGGCGCTAAAATGATAGGTTATAAGGCTGTGTGCAGTCAGTTGCATAGAAATTCATCGCCTGAACCACATAACGGGATGTAATGTGAAATATTTACTCATTTTTTTACTGGTATTAGCGATTTTTGTCGTGTCGATTACGCTTGGTGCGCAAAACGATCAGCAAGTGACATTCAATTATTTACTCGCGCAGGGCGAATATCGTATTTCTACGCTGTTGGCTGTTCTGTTTGCTGCCGGGTTTATCATCGGCTGGCTGATTTGCGGCCTGTTCTGGCTACGCGTACGAGTCTCTCTGGTTCGCGCGGAACGTAAGATCAAACGACTTGAGCACCAGCTTGCTCCCGCCTCTGATGTTCCGGTTGTCTCCGGCACTGCGGCGGTGAAGGAATAATATTTTATGCTGGAGTTGCTTTTTCTGTTGTTACCTGTCGCGGCTGTCTACGGCTGGTATATGGGGCGCAGAAATGCTCAACAAACAAAGCAGGATGAAGCCAACCGGCTCTCACGTGAATATGTGGCTGGGGTTAACCTGTTGCTTAGCAACCAGCAAGATAAGGCTGTAGACCTGTTCCTCGAGATGTTGAAGGAGGATACCGGGACCGTCGAAGCCCATCTCACTCTTGGTAACCTGTTCCGCTCGCGCGGTGAAGTGGATCGCGCTATTCGCATACATCAAACGCTGATGGAAAGCGCTTCGCTCACCTACGACCAGCGGCTGCTGGCCGTGCAGCAACTGGGTCGTGACTATATGGCGGCGGGTCTGTATGACCGGGCCGAAGATATGTTCAACCAGTTGGTCGATGAAACGGATTTCCGCGTCAACGCGCTACAGCAATTGCTGCAAATTTATCAGGCCACCAGTGAGTGGCAGAAAGCGATTGATGTGGCGGAGCGGCTGGTGAAACTCGGTAAAGAGAAGCAGCTCGGCGAGATCGCCCATTTTTACTGTGAGCTGGCGCTGCAACAGATGGGCAATGAGGATATGGATCGCGCGATGGGTCTGCTGAAAAAAGGCGCTGCCGCCGATCGCAATAGTCCGCGCGTCTCCATCATGATGGGACGGGTGTTTATGAGCCACGGGGAGTACGTCAAAGCGGTCGAAACGCTGTTGCGGGTAATCGAGCAGGATAAAGATCTGGTGTGCGAAACGCTGGATATGCTCCAGAACTGCTATCAGCAACTCGGCAAAAATGACGAGTGGGCAGCATTTCTGCAACGTTGTGTTGAAGAGAACGTTGGCGCTACTGCGGAACTGATGCTGGCGGAAATCATTGAGCAGCGTGATGGAGCTGATGCTGCTCAGAGCTACGTTACCCGACAGCTACAGCGTCATCCGACCATGCGCGTGTTCCACAAACTTATCGATTACCACTTGAATGATGCAGAGGAAGGACGCGCGAAAGAGAGCCTGCTGGTGCTGCGCGATATGGTGGGTGAGCAAGTCCGCAGTAAACCGCGCTACCGTTGCCATAAGTGCGGTTTTACGGCATTTACTATTTACTGGCACTGTCCGTCATGCCGGGCGTGGTCAACGGTTAAGCCTATTCGCGGTCTCGACGGGCAGTGATTTTTTAAAAGATCTTATTTTAGTTACAACATACTAGTGAATTTAAACACTCATTTGCCAGATCTGCGCTGTAACATCGCTTTACAGGCAAAAAATGGAAACTGTTATTTCCAGGCTCCCGCAGGTAGAATGCACGCCGTTTATTCACTTCGCGCCTGTGCGGGTGCCTCATTTCAGAAGGTTTGATCATGACATCTACTCCTTTATCGACTTCCCGCGCTGTGACTGCTTCCCCAGTGGTAGTGGCACTTGATTACGATAACCGCGACAAAGCACTGGCATTTGTCGACCGCATCGATCCCCGCGATTGCCGCCTGAAAGTGGGCAAAGAGATGTTTACGTTGTTCGGGCCGCAATTGGTACGCGATCTACAACAGCGTGGTTTTGATATTTTCCTTGACCTGAAATTTCATGATATCCCCAATACCACGGCGCATGCGGTGAAAGCGGCGGCAGATCTCGGTGTGTGGATGGTTAACGTTCATGCCTCAGGTGGGGCACGGATGATGACGGCGGCGAAAGAGGCGCTATCCTCTTTTGGTTCTGATGCGCCGCTACTGATCGCTGTTACTGTGTTAACCAGCATGGAAGCCAGTGACTTACAGGATCTGGGCATCAATACTTCACCAGCAGAGTATGCGGAGCGTCTGGCACGCCTGACGCAGCAATGTGGCCTTGATGGCGTGGTCTGCTCTGCTCAGGAAGCCGTACGTTTCAAAAGAGAACTGGGTAAGTCGTTTAAACTGGTGACCCCAGGCATTCGTCCTCTGGGCAGCGTAGCGGGCGATCAACGACGGATTATGACGCCGGAAGAGGCGCAGCTTGCGGGTGTGGACTATATGGTAATTGGACGCCCGGTTACGCAATCTGCAGATCCAGCCGCAACCCTGAAAGCCATCAACGCTTCGCTGGGTAAGGGGGCTTAATGAGTGACAACAACAGCCGTCTGGTTTATTCCACGGAAACCGGGCGTATTGACGAACCTAAAACGGCCACCATACGCCCGAAAGGCGATGGTATTGTACGTATTCAACGCCAGACCAGTGGACGCAAAGGCAAAGGTGTGAGCCTGATCACCGGTATTGATTTTGATGATGAAACACTGGCGAAACTGGCCGCTGAATTGAAGAAAAAATGCGGATGTGGCGGTGCGGTAAAAGACGGTGTAATTGAGATCCAGGGAGACAAGCGAGATTTATTAAAATCGCTGCTGGAAGCCAAAGGAATGAAAGTCAAACTTGCCGGTGGATAAAACAGAAAGGCCGCGATATAAATCGTGGCCTTATTTACACTGCGTGACTCAGACCTGAAAAGAAAGTATATTTATTTTTTTGTTATCGCCGTTTCAATGACCAATTATTTACCAACCTGGTGGCCAATAATACCGCCGACAGCCGCACCACCTAATGTACCCAGCGTGCTACCATCTGTCAGTACAGCACCACCCAGCGCGCCCGCACCTGCACCGATGGCAGTGTTACGAGAACGTTTATCCCAGTGACCGCAGGCGCTAAGGGACATTGCCAGGGTTACGGTGAGAAGCGCGGTGGCCATTTTTTTACTTGTTAACATCATCATACTTTCTCCTGAATTATTGATTCACGGAAAAATGATCTCTTTAAGTATAGAAGCTGTAGGCCGCCTTAAAGCACTTCCGTGAAAGCTTGCTGCGCAGGTGTAATACAATCACATGAGTGATAGTCACTTCCTGTTATATCGCTAATATTAATTTTACTCTGGGGCAGAAAGTCAGACAGGTAAAAAGTCTTAATCAACGCGTCAGAATATTCTCAGATATGAGTAAGATAGCCCGCTTTCGCGGGCGGAAAATTAAGCGGTAATACCGGGTTTAACAATATCAACGATCAGGCCTGCCTGGCGAAGTTGCTGATGCGCTTCGGAAGAGAGTTTTTCATCGGTAATCACCCGCTGAAAGCGTTCAACCGGGCCAAGTGTATAAGGATGCATCACACCAAATTTGGAGCTGTCGGTAAGCACAATCGCCTCGCTGCCTTTTTCCAGCACCGCATTAACGACATCAGTACGCATCATATCTCGACCGGTAAAACCCGTTTCCGGTTGCCAGCCATCGATACCAATGAATGCTTTACTGAAGTGTACCTGCTGGATGTACTGCCTCGTCAGCGGACCAACCATGCTTTCACTCTTTTTCTGGTAGATGCCGCCTAGCAGGATCACATCGCATTGCGATTCTTTCAGTAGATGCGCGATATAGCTACTGACAGTAATAATGGTGATGTCGCGCTGTTCGCCTAACTTACGAGCGAGCAGCGCATTGCTGCTGCCGTTTTCAATAAATACGGTTTCACCTGGGCTAACCAGAGAGGCGGCAAAATCCGCCAGCGCACGCTTGACGGTGTAATTGTTCATCATGCGCGTTTCGACATCATCGCTATCCAGCGGTACGGCAAAACCGTGTGTGCGGCGCAGATAGCTCTGTTTTTCGAGCATATTCAGATCCTGACGAATCGTGACTTCAGAAACGCCGGTCATGCGGGCCAGATCGGCGACACTCATTTGGCCTTTATCAATCACTGTTTGCAGAATAATTTGTTGTCGGGAATTCATAGTCATGTCGTTTTAATCAAGTATTGAATTCGGACATCACCACTGTGGCTACCGCATCCTGCTGCCGCCTGAGATGGTGAAAATAAAGATCAAATTTCCCAGGGCATTTTTGGGGCGCCGGAAGAGGAGGGCTTGTCGTTGTTGTCGAGATCCAATAATTCCGCTTTCAGGATCTCCAGATTGTGAATTGCAGATTGTGTGTCTCCGCCAACCAGTATGTCCAGAACGGTATCGATCCGGCCGGCAAGGAGTTTAAGGTCAATGTCTGCCATACCTTCACCTATATATCAAAAAATGAATAAATTAATGATGCAGAAAAGAGTGTAAAAAGAGAAGAAAAAAAACGAAATCTCAAATTCTTATAAACACTCAGCATATATTCATTATGCCACACGCAGTCCGGTTCTGGCGTGGATTAGTCTTGCAGTGCGCGTAATGCGCTTTTCTTACTGGAGGATAAAGCAATGACTGTTATCAACCAGGCTACGTGCAAACTGTTTACTGATATGAACGTTTTACGCAACTTTCTGGATACTATGAGGAGGAGCGACGTACCATATGGATGATGCTGCGCGCCAGGCCGCGCCCTTGCTTCAACCACGCGTTGATTGAATCGGGACGAAACAGTAAGTTGCCCTGGTTTTATTGTGGCTGTTTTTATTGGGTTGTGGGAGGAATTGAAAAAATGCGGGAAGGATCGCAGCGAAAAACGGCCCCTTCGACGGGAAGGAGCCGCTGGTGAGGTTTTTAAAGAGCCGGGCGGGCGATAATGCTGCGGGTTTCCATGCGTACTTCGGCGATCGTGACATCAATAACATCCGTCACTTTAAACGCCGTTTCGCCTTTGATTTGCACTGTGCCGTTTTCCTGGCTGCAAACCAGCTCATCACGCACAGCGTGAATGAAAGGGGCCGGAATAAACGCGACTGCGCCGTTATCGACCAGACGCACGCGCATACCGCCGCGGCTGACATCGATAATCTCGGCTGCAAAACGGGTCTCTGTACCGGCTTTGTTCTGCAGGAAACGGGCGTACAGCCAGTCACCGACATCGCGTTCCGCCATGCGATTCAGACGGCGACGTTCAGCCATTTGCACGGTGGTTTCGTCCTGCGGACGCTTTGGCGTTTCACCTTTAATAATCGCTTTCAGCAGTCGATGGTTAACCATATCGCCGTACTTACGGATAGGTGAAGTCCAGGTGGCATACGCTTCAAGGCCAAGACCGAAGTGCGGACCTGGTGCAACGCTGATCTCGGCAAACGACTGGAAGCGGCGAATACGGCTGTCGAGGAAACCAGACGGTTGAGCATCCAGTTCGCGACGCAGTTTGCAGAAACCTTCCAGTGTCAATACTTCTTCCGCATCAACATGCATGCCATGGGTTTTCAGCATAGCGGCCAGTTGCTCACTGTTCGCCGGATCAAAACCAAGGTGCACGTTATAAATACCGAAGCCCAGCTTGTCGCGCAGAACGTGAGCGGCACAGATGTTGGCAGCGATCATCGCCTCTTCAACAATGCGGTTCGCAATGCGGCGCGGTTCGGCCACGATATCCAGCACTTCGCCTTTTTCACCCAGAACAAAGCGGTAATCCGGGCGATCCTTAAACACCAGCGCGTGGGTTTGACGCCATTGCGAACGAAGCTGGCTTACGCGGTGCAGCAGACGGATCTGCGTGGCAATCGCTTCATTCGCTGGTTGCCATGAACCGGTATTTTCCAGCCAGTCGGACACCTCGTCGTAAACCAATTTGGCTTTCGATTCGATGGTGGCCGCAAAGAATTCGATATTATCTTCGATGCTACCTTCGCCATCCAGCGTCATACGGCAAACCAGCGCAGGGCGGATTTCGTTCGCGTGCAGGGAGCAGAGATCGTCGGAGAGTTCGCGTGGTAACATCGGGATATTAAAGCCCGGCAGATAGTTGGTGAACGCGCGCACTTTGGCGGAATCATCAAGCTTGCTGCCTTCTGCAATCCACGCGGTAGGATCTGCGATAGCAACGGTCAGTTGCAGCTTGCCGTCGGCGGTCTCTTCCACAAACAGCGCATCGTCCATATCTTCAGTGCTGGCGCTGTCGATAGTGACGAAATCCAGCGCGGTCAGATCGACGCGTTGCAGACCGTCATCAAGCATTTCCGTCGCCACGCCGTTCGGCGCTTCTTTTTCCAGATTGTGGCGCGCCAGAGTGACCCACCACGGAACAAAATGGTCTTCCGCAAAGGTAATAAACTGCGTCAGTTCGGCATAGAAGCCGCGATCGCCTTTGAGTGGATGGCGACGCATTTCCGCAACAGCCCAGTCGCCTTCTTTAAAATCATGTTCCACACCGCGAGCCGCGCGACAGGGAATGGTGTCTTTTAGCAACGGATGATCCGGTACGATGGAAAGACGATCGTCTTTCTTCTGCACTTTACCGACAAAACGGGTCAGAAACGGTTCGACCAGTTCTTCAGGTTCTGCGCTTTCGCGATCTTTATCGCTGTGAATGACGGCGATTATTTTGTCGCCATGCATCACTTTCTTCATCTGCGGCGGCGGAATGAAGTAGCTTTTTTGCGCATCGACTTCCAGAAATCCGAAACCTTTTTCCGTGCCTTTTACAACACCTTCCGCGCGTGGTGTCTGGGAATGAAGTTGCTGTTTAAGCTGCGCTAGCAGCGGGTTGTCCTGAAACATAGTTATGTATTTTCGTGGCTAAAAGAGCGGCTGACAGTTTTACGCGATTCTGCTGGTTGCGGCAAGCGCTGTTTCAGCAAAATCTGTGTGAGCAAGCGGCGGTGAAGCCGCTTGCTATTGTGTTATTCCGTCTCAGGGAAGGTGGTTTGCCCGAGGGCGATTTTCAGGCGGTTAAGCCAGCCGTTCAGGGCGCAACTCATTAGCAGACTCACCGCTGCCTGTCGGCTGAAACCTTGCTCAACAAGCAGCGAAAAGTGCAGTGGGCTAAAGCGGTCGGCGGCGCAAGTAATCCACTGCACGGACAGAAGCAATGCCTTGATTTGCGGGTTGTCGGCCGTTTCGCGATCAACCTCGCGCTCGCCGCTGCGCAACGCTTGTTCCATCGATTTCTCTTGTGGCGTACGCTGTAGCGCTTCGGCGAAACAACCGACGCTGCCATTAATGCGGGCGGTATAGAGCGCGGTAAGCCCGGCGAGCTGTTTATTCGGTGTCGCTCTGGTCAGCTTGTCGCAAATTTCACCCAGCGCATTTAATTGCAAATGTTCATGTGCCAGCAGTGGGGCGAGCAGACGCAGTTCGGGCAGCGGTTGCCAGTGAGCCAGCGACTCCATTTGCGGCGCATTAGCAATGCGCAAATCCACGGCATCAATAGCGGGCTGCCAAGTGATGTTGGCGTTAGCAAACAGCGAGGCATCGGCTTCCTGTTGTATCTCCATGCCAGGGATCACGCGCACAGGCTGGCCGAGCACGGCCTGCAACATCGCCAGCACACGGGCCTGGAAAGCGACAAAGCCGATAATTTGCGTGATAACCACCACGTCATACTGCGTTAAACCGACATCTTCCAGTTGCTGCCGCGCGCGGGCGTCAATCACTGACGGTGAAGCCGCAAGCTGGCGGGCATATTGCGTGATTTGCGCCAGCCGGTAGTTACTCTCCCGCGAAGAATCCGGGCCTGGCAGCGGTGCGAGTCGCGCTGCATAGTGGTTGCATAACCGTTGAATACCAAAAACCTGCGCCACGGTAAGCGCAGTGCTGAGGCGATCGTAGGTGCTGAAGGTGCGCAGGCGATTAACCGTCACGCGCTGCGGAAAGAGCAGGGCGTAGAGCTTGCGGGCGGGTGTCACAATACCGTCAAGATTGGCTGCCTGGTCTTCAGGCAGGGCGATATCGAGCAGGAAAGGGTCATTCACCGTGGCGGCATCGGGAACCAGCGGTAGCGCCTGCGCACGGTTGGCACTCGACTGGGTCTCATGGTACCAGTGGTTTTTGCCTTCTGTCCGGCGTCGTTCCATGGTCGTTCCTTGGTCTGAAAGTGGCGATCCGGATTCGACGTCAGGTCTATACGCCGGATCTTTTTTGCTGCTTTATCCTGGCGCATGGCAAGTGAGGGATGAAAGATTGTTAGGTGATAATAAATATCAGAATGGCATATCGAAGGAAAAGCCCCTTCACTTCAGAAGAAGGGGCGAGGCGAAATTATTTGATTTCCAGTTCGTTCATCGCAGCGATGTTAAAGCCACCATCTACGTGAACCACTTCACCGGAGATACCGGCGGAGAGATCGGAGCACAGGAACGCAGCGGAGTTGCCCACGTCCTCAATGGTCACCGTGCGGCGAATCGGGGTAACCGCTTCGCAGTGCGCCAGCATTTTACGGAAGTCTTTAATACCTGACGCTGCCAGCGTACGGATCGGACCTGCGGAAATACCGTTAACACGCACGCCTTCCGGGCCCATGGCATTCGCCATGTAACGCACGTTCGCTTCAAGAGAGGCTTTAGCCAGACCCATTACGTTGTAGTTCGGGATAGCACGCTCAGCGCCCAGGTAGGAGAGCGTCAGCAGCGCGGAGCCTGGATTCAGCATCTGGCGGCAGGCCTTAGCCATTGCAACGAAACTATAGGAACTGATGTCGTGCGCGATTTTAAAACCTTCGCGGGTTACCGCGTTGACGTAGTCGCCGTCCAGCTGATCGCCCGGCGCGAAGCCGATAGAGTGAACGAAACCGTCAAATTTCGGCCAGACTTTCGTCAGGTCCGCAAACAGGGCGTCGATACTCTCATCCTTAGCAACATCACATTCCAGAACAATGCTGGAACCCAGCTGGGCGGCAAACTCTTCAACACGGCCTTTCAGCTTGTCGTTCTGGTAGGTGAATGCCAGCTCAGCGCCTTCGCGATGCATTGCCTGTGCGATGCCGTATGCGATGGAGAGTTTGCTGGCGACGCCAGTAACCAGAATGCGCTTACCGGAAAGAAAACCCATAGCTTTAATCCTTATATTCATTGTTGTGGCGAACGTCCTCTTCGTGGGGCGCTCGTCGTTAAAACGCGACGATTCTATCATGAGTCGCCGAATGAGTTAATCCGACCACTGAATCTCGTCAATCAGCGATCTTTGCGCCAGGCATCAGCGGTTAATGCTTCGCCAAAATGCCCGGCGATCAAACGTTTTGTTAAATCATGCAGAGGAGAGGCAAGCACGTCTGCGGTGCTGCCGCGCTCCACCACTTCGCCCTGATGCATGACCAGCACCTGGTCGCTAATGTGCTTCATCATCCCGATATGCTGGGTGACATAGATATAAGAGATACCCTGTTTTTCCTGCAATTCCAGCATCAGGTTAATTAACTGCGAACGCATCGACATATCCAGCGAGGCCAGTGCTTCATCGGCGATGATCACCTTCGGCCGTAGGATCAGCGCCCGCGCCAGACCAAGGCGCTGTTTTTGTCCGGGTGCCAGCATGTGCGGGTAGTAGCTGACATGATCCGGCAACAAACCCACCATGCGCAGCGTTTCCAGAATACGTTTTTGTCGCGCTTCCGGCTCCAGCTCCGTGTTCAGCCGCAGCGGGAAATCAAGAATTTGTGACAAACGCTGGCGCGGGTTGAGCGATGTCGAGGGATCCTGAAAAATCATGCGAATACGCTGGCTGCGGAAAGTATAGTCGCCGTAATGTAGCGGCTGATCGTCAATCATCAGCTCGCCGGAAGAGGGTTCCACCATGCCCGCCAGCATTTTCGCCAGCGTTGATTTCCCGGAACCGTTCTCGCCGATAATCGCCAGCGTCTGCTTTTCGCGCAGGGTAAAACTTAACGGTTTAACCGCTTCCACGGTTTGACGACGGAACCAGCCTGTGCGGTAGCGGAAGGTTTTGCTCAGGTTGCGCACTTCAAGCAAGGTCTCAACCATCATTCGCTCTCCATATTCAGCGGGAAGTGGCAGGCATAAAGATGGTTTCTCGCGCCGGTCAGACGCGGTGTTTCGACGCATTTGCGCTGCGCATACGGACAGCGCGGCCCGAGGCGGCAACCAATTGGCAGTTGCTCAAGTAGTGGAATGGCGCCGGGCATCGTGTTGAGACGGCTTTTATGCGGCATCGCGCTGCCAAAATCCGGGATCGCACGGATTAGCGCCTGCGTATACGGATGGTGCGGCGTGACCACCAGCTCTTCACTGGGCGCGGTTTCCACCGTTTGCCCGCAATACATTACATTAATGCGGTCGGCCCATTTGCTCAGCATTTGTAAATCGTGGCTGATCAGCATAATGGTGGTGTTGTTGTTCTGGTTAAGACGGTCAAGCAGGCGGAAGATCTGCGCCTGGGTCGTAGGTTCCATCGCGTTCGTCGGTTCGTCGGCAATCAGCAGGCGCGGTTGGTTAGCCAGCGCGATGGCGATCATCACTTTCTGACATTCGCCTTCGGTCAACTCGTAAGGGAAACTGCGCATCGTATCTTCGTGATCTTTTATCCCGACGCGGTGCAATAGCTCGACAGCCCGGCGTTTACGCCAGCCAAAGCGCTGCCACCAGCGGCCTTTCCACGTCCAGCGGGGAATGTTTTGCATCAACTGCTTACCGACGCGCTCCGAGGGATCGAGACAGGATTGCGGCTCCTGGAAAATCATCGACACATTATGGCCAAGCAGCTTGCGCCGTTCACGCGCCGAGAGACGCAGCAGGTCGATATCGTCAAAACGCATGCGATCGGCGGTGACGCGCCAGTTATCTTTGGTGACGCCGCAAATCGCTTTCGCGATCAGGCTTTTTCCCGAACCGGATTCACCCACCAGACCGCGAATTTCACCTTCTGCAAGCGTCATGCTGATGCGATCGACGGCTTTAACCCAATCATCGCCGGTTTTCACTTCAATGGTCAGATTGCGGATATCAAGAAGTGGCATTATTCGACTCCCGCCGCGATCGCACGACGGATCCCGTCGCCGAGGATGTTCACCAGCAGCACGCTAATCATAATGGCCGCGCCCGGTAGCATCACGGTCCACGGCGCGACATAAATCAGTTCCAGCGCATCGCCGAGCATTGCGCCCCATTCCGGGGAGGGAAGCTGAGCGCCGAGATCGAGAAAGCCCAGCGCAGCGATATCCAGAATTGCCATCGACAGCGCACGGGTGATTTCCGTCACCATCCCGGCGGTAATATTGGGCAGCACGGTGTACCAGAGGATATTGCTCGTTGACGCGCCATCAAGCCGGGCGGCCACCACATACTCCTTCTCCAGCTCGTCATGTACCAGGCTGTAGACCGAACGCACCATGCGCGGCAGCAGCGCCAGCCAGACGGCGAACATCGCATGAGTAAGATGCGGGCCGGCAAACGCCACCACAATAATAGCCAGCAGCAGCGTTGGCAGTGATAACAGCGTATCGAGAATATGGTTCAGTACAGCTGAGCGCAGCCCGTGGGTGGCGCCCGCAAAAATGCCGAGCGCCAGCCCGCACAGCGTGGCGGCCAGCGTGACGATAAATGCACCGCCGACTGTTGGCGCTGCGCCACTCAGCAGACGGCTCAGCACATCACGGCCCAGGTCGTCCGTGCCGAGGAAAAACGACACATCGCCATAGCGCGACCATGATGGCGGTAAAAGCTGATAACCGAGGAACTGCTGGTCGATGCCATAAGGCGCGAACCAGTGGCCAAAAATACACAGCAGTGCCAGCGCGCCGCAGCCGTACAGGCCGATCATCGCAGTGGTATCGCCGTAGAATTGACGCCAGGCTGTGCGCAACGTACCGGGTGGGCGTTTTTCGCTGTAAACGCTATCGTAAGGCATACCATTCCTTATGTTTCAACGGGTTCGCCAGCGCACCCAAAATATCCGACAGCACGTTGACAATAATGACCAGCGAGCCAATCACCATCACACCGGCCGAAATCACCGCATAATCCTGCTGGCGAATGGCATTAATCAACCAGCGTCCAAGACCAGGCCAACTAAACACCATTTCAGTGATCATCGCCAGCGTCAGCATGGTGGAAAATTGCAGACCAAGACGCGGGATCACTGGCGGCAGGGCATTATGCAGCACATGGCGGCGCAAAATCGTTACGAGTGAAAGACCGCGCGTCGCTGCCGCTTTAATGTAGTTTTTATCAAATACATCAATGGTACTGATTCGCATCAGTCGGATCACCTCCGTCGTTGGCGCTACCGCCAGCGTCATTACCGGCAATACCAGATGGCGCAGAGCGCTCATCATCATCTCATCGCGCCACGGCGAGTCCGAAAGCCAGGCATCAATCAGTGAGAATCCGGTCACTGTTTTTACCTGATAGAGCAGGTCGAAGCGCCCGGACACCGGCAGCCAACCAAGGTTGAGCGAAAAGAAAAGCGTTAACAGCAAGGCCAGCCAGAACACTGGGATGGAAAAGCCGAGCAGCGCAAAGGCGCTGATCAGTGAATCCTGCCACTTACTACGCATCACTCCGGCGAGCATCCCGACCGGAATACCGATCACCAGCGAGGAGCCAAAAGCCAACAGGCAGAGTTCCATGGTGGCGGGGAACACCTCTTTTAACTGTTCCGAAATAAGCTGGCCGTTAATGCTTGATACGCCAAAATCCCAGTGCAACAGACCGTTAAACCAGAACACCCACGCGTTCCACAGCGAGGCGCCCTGTAGGGGCGCGTGGGGAGTGAAATAGCTCAGGCTGAAACCGACAAACGTCAGCAAAAAGAGGGTCACCAACAGCAGTAGCAGACGACGCAAAGTAAAGATAATCATGGCTTCGACACCTCTTGTTTATTCCGCGAGACCCCGGCAAAAGAGGCGCTGCCAAACGGACTCAGCACCAGTCCTTTAATATCATAGCGATACGCCTGCAAACGCAGCGAGGAAGCCAGCGGTAGCACCGGCAATTCGCGGGCGAGGATCTGCTGGGCTTCGTCATAATCATCAATTCGTGCAGCAAGTTGCTGTGAAGCAAGCGCTTTTTGCAACACGTCGTCGAATTCATGGTTGCACCAGTGCGCAAAGTTGGTCTGCGAGTTTATTGCAGCGCAACTCAGCAGCGGGCGGAAGAAACTGTCAGGATCGTTACTGTCCGTCGCCCAGCCTGTGAGTGTTAGATCATGGTTCATATCCATCAATCGCGCTTCCTGGAAGCGCCCTTCCACCGGCACGATCACCACTTTAACACCGACCTGCGCCATATCGGCCTGGATAAGCTCGGCGGTTTTCAGCGGGCTGGGGTTCCAGGGCTGTGAGCTGGCGGGTACCCACAGTTGTAATGTGAGATTTTCCAGCCCCAGCGCTTTTAGCCGTTCGCGCGCCTGAGCCGGATCGTATTCAGTGATTTTAGCTTCATTATCATAAGCCCAGGAGGCGCGCGGAAGGATTGACGCTGCCGTTTCCGCTGTGCCGTAGTAGATCGACTGCATCAGGCGCTGATTATTGATCGACAGCGCCAGCGCATGGCGCACTTGCGGGTTATCCAGCGGCGGTTTGTTGGTATTAAACGCCAGATAGGCGATGTTCATCCCCGGACGCAGCGTCAGGCGCAGGCGCGGGTCGTCACGCAGAATGGTCAACTGGCTGGCGGCTGGCCACGCCAGTACATCACACTCGCCGGTCAGTAATTTTGACAAACGGCCTGTACCGCCGGAGCCTAAATCGACAACTACCTGCTGCATCAGCGGCTTACCGCGCCAGAATTTTTCGTGACGTTGTAACCGAATGTATTGCCCGGCGCGATACTCATCAAGCTGATAGGGGCCAGTGCCGACCGGTTGGCGATCGATCAGTTCCTGCTGATCTTTTTTCGCCAGTTCGTCAGCGTATTCTGCCGACATCACGGAGGCATAATGTGTCGCCAGATGCCATAAAAACGAGGCATCTGGTTTTTTCAGGCGAAACTCGACGGTGCGGTTGTCCAGCTTGCGCACGCTGTCGACGGAATCGGCAAATTGCAAACTATCGAAGTACGGGAAACTATTGCCGTTGACGTTATGCCAGGGATGATTGCGGTTGAAAATGCGCTGAAAGGTAAACACTACGTCGTCGGCATTTAATGCGCGGTGCGGTGTGAACCAGGATGTGCTCTGAAAGGCAACGTTATCGCGCAGACGAAAACGGTAAGTTGCGCCGTTATCCAGCACTTCCCAGCTTTCCGCCAGCTCCGGCACCAGCCGGTAAGTGTAGGGATCTACGTCCAACAAGCGATCGTAGAGTTGCGCAGCCAGCGTATCAACAATCAAACCGCTGCTGGCTTTCTGCGGGTTAAAGGTATTGACCTGGCCATTGACGCAATAAACAAAACCGCTGTCGCGAATATCCGCCAGCGGACCAGGCGTGACTGCCGCCTGGGCGATGCCTGCGATCAGGCTTGCGATCAACAGCAGAGAGGAGAGAACCGGACGCATGATTTATTCAACATGTTTAAATTCATGAACAAAGTGTATCGCACTTGCGATGGCTTCGTACAAATGTCTGCAAGCGACTGCTGTTATTGTCGGCGATTTCAGCTTATTTGATGCTTTTTCAGCAGCGCTCGTAGCTGGTGATAGGTCAGTCCCAGCAATTCCGCCGCGCGTTTTTGGTTAAATTTCGCCTGTTGCAGACTTTGTTGTAACAGCTGCTTTTCCTGATGGTGCTGAAACTGACGCAGATCCAGCGGCAGAGAGATTGAGGTATTTTCATCAACCTTCTGCGCACTCAATGTACGGTTAAATGGATCAATAATGATGGTATCAAGCGGCTCATCGCTGCGCCCATGACGATACACTGAACGTTCCACCACGTTTTTCAGTTCGCGAATATTTCCGGGCCAGGCGTAACTCATCAGCACATCGCGGGCACGATCGGTAAAGCCGGGGAACAGCGGCAACTTAAGTTCCCGGCACATCTGAATAGCAAAGTGATCGGCCATCAGCATGATATCGCTCTGACGCTGTCGCAGCGGCGGCAATAGCACTACGTCAAAGGCCAGCCTGTCGAGCAGATCGGCGCGGAAGATGCCATCCTGCACCATCTGCGGCAGGTCGGCATTGGTGGCGCAGACCAGCCGCACATTCACCTGCAAAGGCTGGCTGCCGCCCACGCGTTCGAGTTCGCCATATTCAATGACCCGCAGGAGTTTTTCCTGTACCAGCATCGGCGCGGTGGCCAGCTCGTCGAGAAACAGTGTTCCGCCGTCGGCACGCTCAAAGCGGCCTGGATGGCGCTTCTGCGCGCCGGTAAAGGCGCCGGCTTCGTGGCCGAATAATTCGGAATCCAGCAGATTTTCATTCAGCGCCGCGCAGTTAAGCGAGATGAATGGCCCTTGCCAGCGCGAGGAGAGGAAATGCAGACGGTTTGCAATCAACTCTTTACCGGTGCCGCGCTCACCGATGATCAGTACCGGTTTATCGATCGGCGCAAGGCGCGAAACCTGTTCCAGAACCTCGATAAAACTATTGGCCTCACCGAGCAGGTTATCCTTGTATTCTGACATGATGAAATTCACCATTAGTTGGTTTTATTAACCACTCTAAATGAAAAAACCGCTGCGGTAAAATTATTCAACTTATTAAAAATCAATTAAATAAAAACCTGGCACGAAGATTGTAATAAGTCTGTAGCAGGGCCACGCCCGATTACAGAAATGAAGAGGAACTGATTATGGGTATTTTTTCTCGTTTTGCCGACATCGTGAACGCCAACATTAACTCGCTGTTGGAAAAGGCGGAAGATCCGCAGAAACTGGTGCGCCTGATGATTCAGGAGATGGAAGATACGCTGGTTGAAGTGCGTTCAACTTCAGCGCGTGCGCTGGCAGAAAAAAAACAGCTGACGCGCCGTATTGAGCAGGCCACCGCCCAGCAGGAAGAGTGGCAGGAGAAAGCCGAACTGGCGCTGCGTAAAGATAAAGACGATCTGGCGCGTGCGGCGCTGATCGAAAAACAGAAAGTTACCGCGCTGATTGAGACCCTGGGCCAGGAAGTGACGCTAGTGGATGAAAGTCTGGCGCGGATGAAAAAAGAGATTGGCGAGCTGGAAAACAAACTCAGCGAAACTCGTGCTCGTCAGCAGGCGCTTACCCTTCGCCACCAGGCGGCCAGCTCCTCGCGCGATGTGCGCCGTCAACTGGACAGCGGCAAACTGGATGAGGCGATGGCGCGTTTTGAATCCTTCGAACGTCGTATCGATCATATGGAAGCGGAAGCCGAAAGCCACGGCTTTGGTAAACAAAAATCGCTGGATCAGCAATTTGCCGAGCTGCGTGCGGATGACGAAATCAGCGAGCAACTGGCGCAACTGAAAGCCAAAATGAAACAGGACAATCAATAATAATAAGGCGGTATCAGAAGATGCCGCCTCACTTGCTGTAAGGAGTACACATGAGCACGCTTTTTCTGGCTATACCCCTGACGCTATTTATCCTGTTTGTTCTGCCCGTCTGGTTATGGCTGCATTACAACAATCGCCAGCGCGGCGATCTGAATCAGAACGAGCAGCAGCGGCTCCAGCAACTTTCCGCCGAAGCTGCGAGAATGCGCGAACGTATTCAGGCGCTGGAAGATATTCTTGATGCTGAACACCCGAACTGGAGGGAGCGCTGATGGCAACGTTAGATCTGAATAAGAAATTATGGCGTATCCCGCAGCGCGGCAAACTGGGCGGCGTCTGTGCCGGCATTGCGCAGTATCTGGATATCAAAGTCAAAGTGGTGCGTATTCTGGCGATCCTGGCGATGTGTTTCGGCTTGTTTTTCTTCGTCGTCGCCGCCTATATTGTGCTGTTTTTTGTCCTCGACCCGCTGCCGGATAATTACGCGGAAGGGGAACGCGCCCCTTCCAGCAGCGAACTGCTCGATACCGTCGATGCTCAGTTGGCTGAAGGGGAACATCGCCTGCGTCAGATGGAACGCTATGTCACCTCCGACAGCTTCTCGCTGCGCAGCCGTTTCCGTCAGCTATAAGAGGTAAATCATGAATCGTCACTGGCAACAGGCACGCCAGCATGTCAAACCGGGATTGAAATTCGCCGGTAAGCTGGTTTTGTTTACCGCGCTGCGTTATGGCCCGGCGGGCGTGGCCGGTTGGGCGGTTAAATCTGTTGCCCGCCGTCCGGCCAGAGTACTGCTGGCATTTGCGCTGGAACCGTTACTGAAACGTGCAGCGGATAAATTTTCTCGCCGCTTTATGGCCGAGAGGCATGTAAAATAAGTGATTTATGGCTTCACCCTAAGGGCAATGCTGCATGGCGATGGACCGATTTAAGAACGAACTGAATGCGCTGGTGAACCGCGGCATGGACAGGCATTTACGCCTCGCGGTTACCGGCCTGAGTCGCAGTGGAAAAACCGCGTTTATCACAGCACTGGTCAATCAACTTCTTACCCTGCATGCTGGTGCGCGATTGCCGCTGCTGAGCGCCGTGCGCGAAGAACGGTTGCTGGGCGTGAAACGCGTCCCCCAGCGTGATTTTGGCATTCCCCGTTTCACCTACGATGAAGGGCTGGCCCAGCTTTATGGAATGCCGCCCGCATGGCCGACGCCAACGCGCGGCGTCAGCGAAATTCGTCTGGCGCTGCGTTTCCGCTCAAATGATTCGCTGCTGCGCCATTTCAAAGAGACCTCCACGCTCTATCTGGAGATTGTCGATTATCCCGGCGAGTGGCTGCTGGATTTACCGATGCTGGCGCAGGACTACCTAAGCTGGTCGCGGCAGATGAACGGGCTTTTACAGGGGCAACACCAGGCTTGGTCGCAAAAATGGCGCGCGTTGTGCGCCGATCTCGATCCGCTTGCGCCAGCCGATGAGAACCGTCTGGCGGAGATCGCTGCGGCCTGGACGGGCTATCTGCATCAGTGCAAACGTGAAGGTCTGCATTTTATTCAGCCAGGGCGCTTTGTTCTACCGGGCGATATGGCGGGGGCGCCCGCGCTGCAATTCTTCCCGTGGCCGGATGTCGATGGCGGTGGCGAGACGAAACTGGTACAGGCCGATAAACACACCAATGCCGGGATGCTGCGCGAGCGCTACAACTATTACTGTGAACATGTGGTGAAGGACTTCTACAAACATCACTTTTTGAAGTTCGATCGCCAGATTGTGCTGGTGGATTGTCTGCAACCTCTGAACAACGGTCCGCAGGCGTTCAATGATATGCGGCTGGCACTGACTCAACTGATGCAAAGTTTCCATTATGGCCAGCGCACGCTGTTCCGCCGTCTGTTTTCGCCGGTGATCGATAAATTGCTGTTTGCCGCCACCAAAGCCGACCATGTGACACTCGATCAGCACGCCAATATGGTGTCGTTGCTGCAACAGCTAATCCAGGATGCCTGGCAGAATGCGGCTTTTGAAGGTATCAGCATGGATTGCATGGGGCTGGCATCGGTGCAGGCGACGCAGAGCGGCATCATTGAGGTGAATGGCGAGAAAATCCCGGCCTTGCGCGGGCATCGTCTGAATGACGGTACGCCATTAACCTTTTATCCGGGCGAAGTGCCCGCGCGACTGCCGGGGCAGACGTTCTGGGATAAACAGGGTTTCAGTTTCGAAGCTTTTCGTCCGCAGGCGATGGATGTGGATACGCCGCTACCGCACATTCGCCTCGACGCCGCGCTGGAGTTTTTAATTGGAGATAAATTGCGATGAGCGAGCCGCTAAAGCCAAGAATCGATTTCGCCGGGCCGCTGGAAACAGAAACCGACACACAGTTTAAAGGCGCGCAAACTTTTGACGAGCAGCAGGCGGAGAAATTCTCGCCACTCATCACTGACGATTTGCCTGCTGAGGGGCAGGCGGAAGCCGTAGTGGAATCCGCGCTGCGCCCGAAGCGCACTCTGTGGCGCAAAATGGTCAGCGCCGGGCTGTCGCTGTTTGGCGTGAGCGTTATCGGTCAGGGTGTGCAGTGGACGATGAACGCCTGGCAAACCCAGGACTGGGTCGCGCTCGGCGGCTGTGCGGCCGGCGCGCTGATCATCGGCGCTGGTGTCGGTTCGGTCGCCAGCGAATGGCGGCGGCTCTGGCGTTTGCGGCAGCGAGCCCAGGAGCGTGAAGAAGCCCGTGATTTGCTGCACAGTCATGCCACCGGGAAAGGCCGCGCGTTTTGCGAAAAACTGGCGCAACAGGCTGGCATCGATCATGCACACCCGGCAATGCAGCGCTGGTATGCCGCCATTCACGAAACGCAAAGCGATCGTGAAATTGTCAGCCTCTACGCTCATCTGGTACAACCGGTGCTGGATGCGCAAGCGCGGCGCGAAATCAGCCGTTCGGCGGCCGAATCCACATTGATGATCGCGGTCAGCCCGCTGGCGCTGGTGGATATGGCGTTTATCGCCTGGCGCAACTTGCGGCTGATCAATCGTATCGCCACGCTTTATGGGATCGAACTGGGCTATTACAGCCGCTTGCGGTTGTTCCGCCTGGTACTGCTGAATATTGCCTTTGCCGGTGCCAGCGAACTGGTGCGCGAAGTGGGAATGGACTGGGTATCGCAGGATCTCGCGGCGCGGCTTTCTGCCCGTGCCGCACAGGGAATTGGCGCCGGGTTGCTGACGGCGCGTCTGGGAATTAAGGCAATGGAATTGTGCCGCCCTTTGCCGTGGCTGGATGACGATAAACCCCGACTTGGCGATTTTCGTCGCCAGTTGATTAGCCAGCTTAGAGTGGCCTTGCAAAAGCGGCCTACGGAATAAAAAACAGCGTTGCGCGCTTATCTTTACAGCGTAATGCCGCTATTTCCGGCAGGCTGTCAATATTTGTTGACAGACATCTTCCTGCCAGCCAGGAAGTGTCTTATCATCCTTTTATTACGTGAATGAAAAAGGGTGGTTATTCCCATGCGTCTTGAAGTTTTTTGCGAGGATCGTCTTGGTCTGGCACGTGAATTGCTCGATTTACTGGTGCTGCGCGGTATTGATTTGCGCGGTATTGAAATTGACCCGGTCGGGCGCATTTACCTCAATTTCGCCGCGCTTCAGTTCGATACATTCAGTAGCCTGATGGCCGAAATTCGCCGCATTCCCGGCGTTACCGACGTTCGCACCGTATCATGGATGCCTTCTGAACGTGAGCACCGCGCCCTTAGCGCATTGCTGGAGGCACTGCCGGAGCCGGTGCTGTCGCTGGATATGAAAAGTAAAATTGAGCTGGCAAACCCGGCCAGTTGTCAGCTTTTCACGCAGGATATCGACAAATTACGCAACCACAATGCTGCGCAACTGATCCCCGGTTTTAACTTTCAGCGCTGGCTGGAGGGGAACCCGCATCACTCCTATAGCGAACATGTGGTGATCGGCGGACAAAACTTCCTGATGGAAATTACCCCGGTTCATCTGGAAGGGGAAACCGGCGAACCGATGCTGACTGGCGCCGTTGTTATGCTGCGTTCCACCGTACGCATGGGGCGGCAGTTACAGAATATCATCCCGCAGGATATCAGCGCCTTCAACCTGATTGTCGCTGCCAGCCAGAAGATGAAGCATGTTGTCGAGCAGGCGCGCAAACTGGCGACGCTGACCGCACCGCTGTTGATCACCGGTGATACAGGCACAGGGAAAGATTTGCTGGCGCATGCCTGCCACCTTGCCAGCCCGCGAGCGACAAAGCCATATCTGGCGCTGAACTGCGCATCGATCCCGGAAGAATCGGTCGAGAGTGAACTTTTCGGTCATGCGCCGGAAGGGAAAAAAGGCTTCTTTGAACAGGCTAACGGCGGCTCGGTGCTGCTGGATGAAATTGGCGAAATGTCTCCGCGTATGCAGGTCAAACTGCTGCGTTTCCTCAACGATGGTACCTTCCGCCGCGTTGGCGAAGATCATGAAGTGCATGTTGATGTCAGAGTGATTTGCGCCACGCAACGTAACCTGGTGGAGCTGGTACAGAAGGGGTTATTTCGCGAGGATCTCTATTATCGTCTGAATGTCCTGACGCTGAATTTGCCGCCACTGCGCGAACGTCCGCAGGACATCATGCCGCTGACGGAACTGTTTGTCGCCCGTTTCGCCGATGAGCAGGGCGTACCACGGCCGAAATTAGCGCAGGATTTGCCGCCGTTGCTGAACCGCTATAGCTGGCCGGGCAACGTCCGTCAGTTGAAAAACGCCATTTATCGGGCGTTAACGCAACTGGAAGGTTATGAACTGCGCGCGCAGGATATTATGTTGCCGGATTACGACGCGGCAGCTGTGGAGGTAGATGAGGATGCAATGGAAGGCTCGCTGGATGAGATCACCAGCCGTTTTGAACGTTCGGTGCTGACGCAGCTTTATCGCAACTATCCCAGTACGCGTAAACTGGCGCGCAGGCTTGGCGTATCGCACACGGCGATTGCCAATAAGTTGCGGGAATATGGTTTAAGCCAGAAGAAAAACGAAGAGTAAAGAAAAACGAAGAGTAAAGAAAAACCGGCAGCACTCGCTGCCGGGCTGAAATATCACGCTTTCAGAACATCAAGTGCCGCGGTGTAATCCGGTTCAGTGGTAATTTCATTGACCAACTGGCTGAAAATAACCTTATCGTTTTCATCAAGCACCACCACAGCGCGTGCCGCCAGGCCTTTCAGTGCGCCTTCAGAAATACCAACGCCGTAGTTTTCCAGGAAATCAGTGTTACGCAGCGTTGACAGCGTAACCACATTGCTCAGGCCTTCCGCGCCACAGAAGCGGGATTGCGCAAACGGCAGATCGGCAGAAATACATAACACCACTGTGTTGCTAATTTCAGTGGCTAACTGGTTGAATTTTCGCACAGAAGCTGCACAAACACCGGTATCAATGCTCGGGAAAATGTTCAGGACTTTGCGTTTGCCCGAGAACTGTGCAAGAGAGACGTCAGACAGGTCTTTAGCCACAAGCGTAAACGGTTTGGCTTGTGCGCCAACCTGCGGGATTGCGCCTGCAACGGGAACCGGATTGCCCTGAAAATGAACGAGTTGTGACATAATATCTTCCTGTTTACATATAATTAACGTCGGGGCTAGTGTATGCCATCCGCCGAGAACACGGCAAAACAATTTTCATATCTATACTGGTTTATATTGCGGCAGAGGAGGTAGGAATGCGCAACGTTAAAGTTTATGAGGAAACCTGGCCGCTGCACACTCCGTTCGTGATCTCGCGCGGCGCCCGCAGCGAAGCGCGCGTGGTGGTGGTTGAACTGGAAGAAGATGGCATTAAAGCCTCGGGTGAATGTACGCCGTATCCGCGTTACGGTGAGAGCGAAGCGTCAGTCATGGCGCAGATACTGACCATTGTGCCGCAACTGGAAAACCGACTCAGCCGCGAGGAGCTGCAAACGCTCTTGCCGCCCGGCGCTGCGCGGAACGCCGTGGATTCTGCGCTCTGGGATCTGGCAGCGCGCAAAGTGAACCAGACTCTGACACACTATGCAGGCGTTACATTGCCGCAAATCATCACCACGGCGCAGACTGTGGTGATCGGTACACCGGATCAGATGGCGGCCAGCGCGGCGGCGCTCAGCGAGAAGGGCGCTCAGTTGCTGAAAGTGAAGCTTGACGATCACTTGATCAGTGAGCGGCTGGTGGCGATCCGTGCCGGCGCGCCCGCTGCGACACTGATTGTCGATGCCAACGAGTCGTGGCATGCCGAAGGCCTCGCTGCGCGCTGTCAACTGCTGGCGGATTTAGGCGTGGCGATGCTGGAGCAACCGCTTCCGGCCGGGGACGACGAGATGCTGGCCAACTTTATCCACCCGTTACCCATTTGCGCTGATGAGAGTTGCCATACGCGGGAAAGTCTGGCGTCATTGCATGGGCGTTATGAGATGATCAACATCAAGCTGGATAAAACCGGCGGTCTGACGGAAGCACTGGCACTGGCCGACGAGGCTGCAAAGCAGGGTTTTGCGCTAATGTTGGGCTGCATGATCTGCACGTCTCGCGCCATCAGCGCGGCATTACCGCTGGCAAACCGTGTGCGCTTCGCCGATCTGGATGGCCCGACGTGGCTAGCGGTGGACGTCGAACCGGCGCTGCACTTTACCACCGGCACGCTTCATCTTTGAGGATCCCAGTGTAGTAACTCTGTCACCGTCGCGAGGTATTTTTCGCTCGCTTCGTCGGCGGAGATCGGCGGAAACTCAACGGTGATGCAGTGCAGATCGATATCCGCGCACCAGCTGCCAAAAGAGCCGGGCGTTTCGTAACCAACACTGGTGACCAGCGGCAGAGATAACGCGCTGGACAACCAGTGGCCAAGCACACTTTCCTGCGGATCTTCCACACATGCCAGCGGATCATGGAACGTCACGACCCATGCCGGGTGGATGCGATGAATCAACTGGCACAATGCCTGCGTTTCCGGTTCTGAACCGGGCGCGTCACCGGTCAGTAGTAGCACATCCCGTTCATCGGCGGCGCTGTTCCAGCGATAAACCGTTTCACCTGCTTTCCAGTTGGCAGCGGGAAAATTCCGGTTGAGATCGACGCCATTGGCGTTTGCTCGCAGGCCAAGCTGGCAACCGTCCGGATTGACCGCCAGGAGCACATGATGATGGCGCAGATCAGGCTTCAGCGTGCGCAGGGCGCAGGAAAGCGTGACGACCGAGGAGTTTTCGTCACCGTGCGTCCCGGCGATGATCAAACCGCTTTCGCGCGTGGCGACTGGCGCCGGGAACCAGATCAACGGCGCGCCCAGTAGTGAGCGGCCAAACTCTTCGCTTCCGGGGGCAAAACGGCCCCGCAGCGGACGTGGACGTGTGACAGGCATAAGCTTCCTCTGTTCTGGTGTTTGCTTACAGCAAGTGTTGAGCAAAAATCGGTGTGACGCAAATCTTGCCACGGCGGTTAAATTACTGTCCATCATCAATTTTTTGACTGACCGGGTTTGCATTCCGCTATGTTAAAACAAATAATTACACTTCTATTGCCAGGAAATGACATATCAAAAGGGGATCCTATGACGCATCGAGTTTCCACGCTGTGCTGCGCGCTCTGGCTGTGCGGTTTTTCTTCTGTATCGTTTGCTGCTGACGTTCCTCCAGGCACGCAACTGGCGGCAACGCAGGAAGTTGTGCGCCATCTGAAAGACGAACCTGCCTCGCTGGATCCCGCGAAAGCCGTTGGATTGCCGGAAATTCAGGTGCTGCGCGACCTGTTCGAAGGGCTGGTGAATCAGGACGAGAAGGGCAACATTATTCCCGGCGCAGCCAGCAAATGGCAGAGCAATGATAACCGCATCTGGATTTTTACTCTGCGCGACAATGTCCGCTGGTCTGATGGCTCACCGGTAACCGCAGAAGATTTCGTTTATAGCTGGCAGCGTCTGGTAGATCCGAAAACGACCTCACCTTTTGCCAGCTTTGCGGCTCTGGCGGGTCTGGCCAATGCGCAGGAGATTATCGAGGGTAAAGCGACGCCGGATAAGCTCGGCATCAGCGCGGTGGATGCGCGCACATTGCGGGTGCAACTTTCCCGCTCCGTACCGTGGTTCCCCAGCCTTGCGGCCAGTTTCGCGCTTTATCCGGTGCAAAAAGCGAACGTTGAGAGCGGCGCAGAATGGACGCGTCCAGGTCATCTTGTCGGTAACGGCGCGTTTGTACTGAGCGATCGTGTGGTGAATGAAAAGTTGGTGCTCAGTCGCAACAAGCACTACTGGGATAACGGCAAAACCGTGATCGATAAGGTGACGTTTACGCCCATCAACCAGGAATCTGCTGCCACCAAACGTTATCTGGCGGATGGTGTCGACATTACCGAATCTTTCCCGAAAAACCTCTACCAGAAATTGTTGAAAGATATCCCGGGGCAGGTCTACACGCCGCCGCAATTGGGCACTTATTACTACGCATTTAATACGCAAAAAGGCCCAACGTCCGATCCCCGCGTGCGCCTGGCGCTGAGTATGACCATCGATCGTCGGGTGATTGCGCAAAAAGTGCTGGGTACCGGCGAGAAACCCGCATGGCGTTTAACGCCGGATGTGACCGCAGGTTTCACCCCGGAACGTTCACCGTTTGAATCGATGAGTCAGGCAGAGCTGAACGCGCAGGCGAAAACGCTGTTGCAGGCGGCAGGTTATGGCCCGCAGCGGCCGCTTAAACTCCGGTTGCTGTATAACAGCTCGGAAAATCACCAGAAGATTGCTATCGCGGTGGCTTCAATGTGGCGACAGAGTCTTGGCGCGGATGTGACGCTGCAAAACCAGGAGTGGAAAACCTATGTCGACAGCCGTAACAGCGGCAATTTTGATGTGATCCGCGCGTCATGGGTGGGGGATTACAACGAACCATCCACGTTCCTGTCGATACTGACGTCGGGAAGCAGCAGTAATATTTCTCGCTTCAATGATGAACGCTATGACAAAGTGATTGCACAGGCGGCGCAGGAAACCAGCCCTAACGCGCGTAATAAGGATTACAACGCGGCAGAACATCTCATTGCGGTAAAAGCGCCAATTGCGCCGATTTATCAGTACACCAATGGGCGCTTGATTAAGCCCTGGCTGAAGGGATACCCGATTAACAACCCGGAAGATGTAGCATACAGCCGCACGTTATACATTATTAAGCATTAATAAAAAAATCCCCTTACATCACGGGAAGTAAGGGGAAACTCATTGATTACGGAATGATCCCTGTCTTAGCAGGAATGTTAAAAATTTTACTTAAGGAATGTGAAGGGACTATGAAGGAAATGTGGAGCATCACGGAAATGTGAATGACCGTTCTCGAGCAGTGACAAAAAAAGTCCGCTACATTGAGTGGGTGAAAAAGACTGGAAGCAATGTGAGCAATGTTGTACTGAATACCTGATGGTTTGACCCAATCACTCAATCTTGAGAAAGAAAATCTTTATCGTTTGCGGGTGTGGCTTTTTTATGGTTGTCCAGAGCGGCATTTTTTGCGAGTAAACCCAGTCCTTTTACAATTGTGGTCAAAAAACAGACAGCGTTCGGTGGTATAATAACTGGGTGTTTACTACCACAGAGGACATTATGGAGACTGAATTAGACCCAACCCAACTGGCTATCGAATATCTGCGTCGTGATCGCAGCGCGATGACACCGGCCGAGTACCTTAAAAAACTCAAACGACTCCGGCTGGAGTTTGCGGATCTGCTGGCGCTTTCGCATACAGAATTGAAAGAAGAGATCTATTTTGCCTGGCGGTTGGGCATTCATTAATGCCGTAATAACGACACAGCGCCCAAAAGAGGGCGCTTTTTTTTTGCCTCCGTTCAGGCGGCTTGCACCCGGTTACGGCCGTTATTTTTTGCGCGATAAAGCGCCTCATCAACGCGACGGAAAAGGGTATCGAGGCTTTCATTTTGCAAATGGTGCGCGACACCAATACTGACAGTGATGCCAGGCAGACCGGGCATGGCGATATTCGCTATTGCCATGCGGATGGCTTCCGCCTTGTCCAGAGCGGCATCCAGGCGGGTATCCGGCAACAACAGTAAAAACTCTTCTCCGCCCCAGCGAAAGACATAATCACCACTATGGACGCTGGCTTCCAGCGTGTGTGCAAGTTCGACCAGCACTTCGTCCCCGCGCTGATGACCGAATTGATCGTTAATATGTTTGAAGTGATCCGCATCGACCAGCATGACGCAAAAATCGAGCACGGTTGGCAGAACATATTCTGCCAGGTGATAAAACTGGCGGCGATTCAAAAGCCCTGTGAGGGCATCGCGGTGCGCAGCGTATTCCAGCTCCTGCTCAAGCCGCTTCTGTTCGGTAATATCATGAATAATGCATAACATCAGCCGCTTGCCGTATATCTCAACTGGCCCGGAGTAGGTTTGCACATGCCGCGTTGAGCCATCAGCTAACTGGTGAATAAAATTGAGCGGCTTATGCCCACCGGGCAGATTGGCGATTTCTGACATTACCGGCAAGATGTTACGCCCCATGGTGTTAATTTCCCATGTGTGCTTCTGGCACATTTCTTCATGATCGTAACCATAAAAGCGCAGAGCAGCGAGATTGACATCCACGATCAGGCCATCTCGGGCGGGATCGATAAGCAGCATTGGGGCTGATGTTGTATAGAAAAAACGGGCGTAAAAGCCTTGCTTGCGCGACCGGTAAATGGAGGAATGACTGGCTTTGAGCGCGGCGGCAGCGGTGCCAGCGGAAATGCCTTCGAAAATGAGCACTTCGCCGATAGTTTCAAGCTCGCGCAGTATGGCGCGGCAACTGATCGTACTCTCTCCACCGAAAGGGCAAATACTCCAGATTTCGACTACATCTTCGTGATTTTGCAGCCGGGGTAAATACATCGAGAGGCTTTTCTGCGCAACGGCAGAAAAGAGTCCACTGCGCATTTCACGCAATGAACGACCCGCAGCCAGCTTCTGCGCCTGTGTGTTAGAAAATAGCAATGTTTCCGTGTCAGGGGAGACCACCCAAACCGGCGTGGTGAGGACATTCAGCGCATCAAGGTTATATTTAAGCATAGCTACTCCACTTATCGCGCAGGTTGCAATGTCGCCGCTCACCAAACGTTGCGGCAATTTGCTAACTTTATTGCAACCCACCTGAAATGTAGAGTCTTACGCAGGTTTTTTTGTAACGGCTCTGAACATTCCAGTGACAAAGTAAAGGATTATGTTTAATCAACGCTGGAATCTTCTCGACCGGTTGTGGACGGGTAAACAGAAAGCTCTGTAAAAAAGCACAGACCATATTGGTGAGCAGTTGCCGTTTCGATTCCTTCGGCGACCACACGCATATTCATCGAGTGGGCAATGTCTATTATTGTCGAGACAATTCCACGTTGCGGCTATTTTCGCGAATATCTTTCACAAAACTTTTATCAATATCGCTGCCGTGGACGAGAGTGGCGAAAATAGCCTTGCTCAACGCTGAAGCGGCGAAAAATATCAAATCCCTGATTGCCGAAACGACAGATAACGTGACACAGGGCAACCTCACCATGGTTAATGAACTTGCGGGTTCCTCTGACGTGCTGAAACCCCGGGTCGAGGAATTACAAAAACGGACCGGTAAATTCCGTCTGATCGAGGGCACTCCGGCAGCGCGCGTGGCAGAAGAGGCCGCGTTGCGACCGGAAAAACAACGCCAGCGCGTCAAAACGTCGGTTTTACGTGATCAGGAAAATTACTGGTACTCCTTCTGAAAATATCCGCACTGAACAACAAGGCCCAAGGAAGCGGTTTTTTATTTGCAGTTTGCATGAATTTGTTAACAAATTCAGCGTGATGATTGCTTAAGATTTTCATCCGGCTAGACTGACAGCAATACCTTGCTGATTTTGGAGGCGCTGTGGAAGCATTAAAAGGCTCCGGGGTGAATGTCCCGGATGCGGTTTTTGCGTGGTGGCTGGATGGAAAAGGCGGCGTTAAGCCGCTCGAAGATGATGACATTATTACTGAGCAGACGCCGTGCTGGGTGCATCTGAATTACACCAATCAGGAGAGCGCGCAGTGGCTGGCCTCAACGCCGTTGCTGCCGAACAGCGCCCGTGATGCTCTTTCCGGTGAAAGTACGCGTCCGCGTGTCAACCGGTTGGGTGAGGGGACACTAATTACGCTGCGCTGCATTAACGGTAGCACCGATGAACGCCCCGACCAGCTAGTGGCCATGCGGTTATACATGGATTCACGGATGATTGTCTCCACGCGTCAGCGTAAGGTGATGGCGCTGGATGATGTGGTCAGGGATCTGGAGGAGGGCTCAGGTCCGACGGATAGCGGAGCCTGGCTGGTGGATGTTTGCGATGCGTTGACCGATCACGCCAGCGAATTTATTGAATCATTGCACGACCGGATTATCGATCTGGAAGATAACCTGCTCGAGCAGCAAATTCCGCCGCGGGGAATTCTGGCGTTGCTGCGCAAACAGTTAATTGTTATGCGCCGTTATATGGCGCCGCAGCGGGATGTCTTTTCCCGGCTGGCCAGCGAACGACTGGCGTGGATGAGTGACGATCAGCGCCGTCGGATGCAGGATATTGCCGATCGCCTCGGGCGCGGCCTGGATGAGATCGATGCCTGTATAGCACGTACGGCAGTGATGACGGATGAGATTACGCAGGTGATGCAGGAGTCGCTGATGAGGCGCACTTATACTATGTCATTGATGGCAATGGTTTTTCTGCCGAGTACCTTTCTTACCGGCCTGTTTGGCGTCAATCTGGGCGGCATTCCAGGAGGAGGCTGGCAATTCGGTTTCTGGATCTTCTGCATGATGTTGGTGGTGCTGATCGGTGGTGTTACTTGGTGGTTGCACCGTAGTAACTGGCTGTAAAATTTCACTTTTTTAACATTTTTTGAACATAAAAACGCCAAATAATTTGAGCGAGGTCAATAAACATAATACCTATTCAGGGCAATATTTCTCCCGCAGGTGAATGCAACGTCAAGCGATGGGCGTTGCGCTCCATATTGTCTTACTTCCTTTTTTGAATTACTGCATAGCACAATTGATTCGTACGACGCCGACTTAATGAGTCGGCTTTTTTTTTGCCTCTTTTTTACCTGCGTCTACCCTTAACAAGGTATCTCACGTAAAGGAGGCGATGATGAATACAGGTAATTTCTCACATCTCAGCGATCCGATTCCGATTCCCGAGCCCATTCCACATCCGCAACCGATGCCGGACCCACCGCCGGATGAAGAACCCATTAAGATGTCGCGTAAACAGGGCAGATCTGAGAGGATACGCGCCTGCTGATCTCAGCCCTTTTATCGCGAGACTTTATTGTGACCGCTTTTTCAACCTTAAATGCTTTGCCCGCTGCCCAGATCGAGAATCTTAACGATCTGGGCTATCTCTCAATGACTCCCGTCCAGGCCGCTGCGCTGCCTGCCATTCTCGCCGGAAAAGATGTCCGCGTGCAGGCAAAAACAGGCAGTGGTAAAACAGCGGCGTTTGGCCTGGGCTTATTGCAACATATTGATGCAAGCCGTTTTCAGACGCAGTCTCTTATTTTATGCCCGACGCGTGAACTGGCCGATCAGGTTGCCAGCGAGTTACGTCGTCTGGCGCGCTATATGCCCAATATCAAAGTACTGACTCTTTGCGGCGGCCAGCCTTTTGGCGCGCAGCGCGATTCATTACAGCATGCGCCGCATATTATTGTTGCCACGCCGGGGCGTTTGCTCGATCACCTGCAAAAAAACACCGTCACCCTGGATAGTCTGCAAACGCTGGTTATGGATGAAGCCGATCGTATGCTCGATATGGGCTTCAGCGAGGCGATTGATGATGTTATCCGTTTTGCTCCGGCCTCACGGCAGACCCTGCTGTTTTCAGCAACCTGGCCGGAAGCGATTGCCGCCATTAGCGGCCGTGTTCAGCGCGACCCGGAAACCATTGAAATCGATAGCGTCGATGCGCTGCCCGCTATTGAACAGCAGTTCTTTGAGGTTTCCCGTCAGGGCAAAGCCGCGCTGTTGCAAAAGCTCTTAAGCGAGCACCGTCCTGCTTCTTGCGTGGTGTTCTGTAATACCAAAAAAGATTGTCAGGAAGTATGCGATGCGCTAAACGCCGCAGGGCAGGACGCACTGGCACTACATGGCGATCTGGAACAGCGCGACCGCGATCAAACGCTGGTGCGTTTTGCCAACGGTAGCGCGCGCGTGCTGGTGGCGACTGATGTCGCTGCGCGCGGTCTCGATATTAAATCACTGGAACTGGTGGTGAACTACGAGCTGGCATGGGATCCGGAAGTACACGTACACCGTATCGGACGCACTGCGCGCGCGGGTAATAGCGGTCTGGCAATCAGCTTCTGTGCGCCGGAAGAGGCACAGCGCGCCAATATTCTTGCGGAAATGCTGCAACTGAAGCTGAACTGGTGTAACGCACCGGCTAACGTCAAAGTGGTGCCGCTGGAAGCGGAAATGGCCACGCTGTGCATCGATGGTGGTAAAAAAGCCAAAATGCGTCCCGGCGATGTGCTGGGGGCGCTGACCGGAGATATGGGGCTGGATGGCTCGGACATAGGTAAAATCACCGTCCATCCGGCGCATGTGTATGTGGCTGTTCGTCAGAGCGTGGCGCGTCAGGCGTGGAAGCAGTTACAGAACGGGAAGATTAAAGGCAAAAGCTGCCGCGTCAGGTTGTTGTAAAAGCAGCCTCTCTGCACGCAGCAGAGAGGCTGTGATTTATTTCACTTCAATGACATTAAGACGCAGTTCATCGAACTGCGCGTCATCTTCTTCCGGCTGCCAGCCAGTTGGCTGCAATGGGATCTCTTCGCGGTCAAACGCCAGATCGCCGCCGTTGACCACTTCTGAGCCATGTGTAATGCCTTTAAAATCAAAGAGATTGATATCGCTAAGATGCGACGGCACCACGTTTTGCATGGCACTGAACATGGTTTCGATGCGCCCTGGATAACGTTTGTCCCAGTCACGTAGCATATCGGCAATAACCTGACGTTGCAGATTCGGTTGCGAACCACACAGGTTGCACGGAATGATCGGGAAACCTTTCGCTTGTGAAAAACGCTCAATATCTTTTTCACGGCAGTAAGCCAGCGGGCGGATCACTATATGTTTGCCGTCATCGCTCATCAGCTTCGGCGGCATGCCTTTCATTTTCCCGCCATAGAACATATTCAAAAACAGCGTTTGTAGAATGTCATCGCGATGGTGGCCAAGCGCAATCTTGGTCGCTCCCAGTTCGCTCGCCGTACGATAGAGGATCCCGCGACGCAGGCGGGAACAGAGAGAACAGGTGGTTTTGCCTTCCGGGATCTTCTCTTTCACGATGCCGTAAGTGTTCTCTTCCACGATTTTGTACTCAACGCCAAGCGAATCCAGATACTGCGGCAGAATATGTTCCGGGAAGCCCGGTTGTTTCTGGTCGAGGTTGACCGCCACCAGCGAAAAATTGACCGGTGCGCTCTGTTGCAAGTTGCGCAGAATTTCCAGCATCGTGTAGCTGTCTTTGCCGCCAGAAAGACAGACCATAATGCGGTCGCCTTCTTCAATCATATTGAAATCGGCAATGGCTTCGCCGACGTTACGACGCAGACGTTTTTGTAGCTTGTTCAGGTTGTATATTTCTTTCTTTGTATTCTTTTGATTTTCTTGCATTATTTCAGTTCTCTGGTACTAAATGGGGCAAAATGGGGGCAAATCATGCAACTACGATAACCGCGAATTCAACATGGCTACCTGTTCGTCGTTCATGTCATCAATCCACATACCGTAAATTTCATACACCATCTGCGCGGTTTCATGCCCCATCTGGCTGGCTATAAATGCCGGGTTCGCTCCTGCCGTTAACAACCAGCAGGCAAAAGTATGTCGCGTATGGTACGGATTACGGCGGCGAATACCAGCACGTTTTACTGCTGCATTCCATCTTGCTCCTAAACTGCTTACCGAGTAATAAGGTTTCTGTTTTTCATTACACATCCTGGGCATGAATACAAAATGCAATTTTTGCTGTTCGATCCTTCCATATTCCCGATGATAAAAAGTAATTTCACTTTTTCGATGATGCCCTGTCAGCTTGTACTGCTCCTTTAGTGCCTTGAGGGCTGGCTGCAGAAGTGTTACTGTCCGGATCCCGGCGTTAGTTTTTGGGGGGCCGAACATATCAAGTATCGTCAGATTTCTTCTGACGTTCACAATTCCCTTTTCGAGATCCACATCCTCCCACGCAAGAGCAGCCAGTTCCCCATGACGAAGTCCGGAGTAAATGGCAAATTTCCACAAGTTTTGGCTCTGACCTTTTTCACTTTTCATTAAAGCATTGAATTCTATTTTTGATAACGGATCTGGTTTTATTCTGTTTCGTTGTAACTTTTTTATTCCTTCAAACGGCTTTGTTGAAATAAATCCCGACTGATAAGCAAAACGTAACAATGAACAGAGCAGTGCAATGTAATTATCAACAGTACGCACTGTTCTTCCTTTTTTGTTGGCTCTTGGATTATCGAGATAAAGAGTTTCTCCATGCAGCAGTTCATTCCGGTAGTTTAAAATATCGCTATAACGAATATGTGATATTGGAGTGCTCTCACAAATGATTATTTTGAGAGTCTTTAATTGTGATTTCGTCTTTTTCATTGTATTTGCTGTTAATTCCGTTTCTTTAATTTTTGTCCAGATGTCGCAAAGCTCTCCGAATGTTTTAATGATCCTCGTTGTCACCATTTTCGCCCCAGTGCCGGACTGGGGGAAGCGTCTTAAATATTCAAACTCACCGGAACTGATCTCATGAACTATCAACGTTCTTAGATTTCCGGCTTTTTTAATGTTGCTGTTAGTTACTTCCCATCCTTTCAATGTTTCACGACATCGTTTCCCACGAAACATAAACCAGATGCGAATATATTTACCTCGTATTTCGACACCTGTTGGTAATTTAGACATATCATGAATCTTTGATAAACTGATTTATCTTTGGATAGTTGTACCAGATAATTCCTCGTTTACTGTCTGGCTTGCCTAAAGGGGATACTCGTTTGAAGTGGAAACCTTCCACCCAACAATTCTGGCGATACGCTTCAATTTGCCTGGGGCCTAGACCGGTCTTGGATATCAGACCTTCTTCAACTATCCATTCTTCGTTAAAAACTACCTGTGGCATTACTTCATCTCAGGTTGCCACCCACTATACGCAAAGTAGGTGACGAAGGTTGAACATCAATGATCAGGTTTAGAAATCAAAGGACTGCTGGCTCCCGCCAGCTAATACTTTGATGTGTCGGGACTGCCGCCCCGTAAATCCCGCCCAGTGTGCGGCGCGGATCTGTGCTGCCTGTTGCTCTGAATGAATAATCCTCCTGGTGTGTTCTGGATAAGGCGGTAAAACTTCCAGGCAAACAGGGCAGTGATCGGTTGTATGGATACCCGCGTAAGGTTTTTTACCGCAGACGAATATCTTCATCATCTGCGTGCTGCAGCCTTCGCACATCGGCGCATCACAGGTGAATGGATGCAGAACATCCGGGGGCGCTACACCCATTTCGTATTTCGGTGGAAAGCCGAGGTATCCGTCACAAAGCAGGGTTGCCGGGGAGCCGCAAAACATGCACTTATTTTTCCTCATAGCTCACCTGGTTTTACTTTTACACATTCAAAGCTTTTCAGCGTTGCCTTCTCGATGCGGGATACGCCAGCTTCATGCTTACCTGAAATCATCTTTTCGCATTTGGCCCGGGTCAGTTTTACTTTGGAATAGCGGGTCCACGAAGTCGGCGCATTGCCTGCTTTTTCGATAATTGCGGTGATTTTGTACATTCTGGTAACTCTTAATACTTAATCCTTGGGGCGTTGTCTGTTGCGCGTCGGTTCCAGCGGATAAGAGCTGACGTTTTACTGCCTTCATAGCCGGAATGGGCCTCACATCCATCGCATTTAACTCTGAAATGGCCGGCGATGGCCTTTACTGTCACAGATGGACAACCACAAAAGGGGCAGGGCTTTGCGTTGTAATACATCATGAGCGTTTAACTCCGAATTTCTGTACCAGCGAGGATTCCATTCGCCCGATACAGGCGCGTATTCGGGTTATCTGCGTTTCCGGGCTCATTGTTTCAAGGGCGGCGCGTAAAGCCGGATTTTTAACGTTTGTCGCTCTTGCTCTGGCGAACCCATTTAATGCCCTTCTGATGCTGCGGCCGTCAGCTCTGGCACACGCGCGGCATAATTCGGCGTGTAAAACGGTGTCCGGGAATTCGCTGTATTCCATCTGGATAAATTCACGTGCGTTAGCGGGTTTAATCTTCATAGCCTGTAACTCTTTGCATGGCGGCTGCCTGCAGCCGCCAGTGGGGTATTACGCGTTAATGTATTCGGGTTTCATCTCTGAAAGCGTGGTGCTGTATGCGTCATACAGCTCGCCCAAGTGTAGCCTGGAAACGTTCAGCGCCTGCTCAACGGCTGCAAAGTTCTTCGCAGCGTCTGGATCTCCTGAGGAGGGCAGGTCGTTGATCATCTTCTCAATGCGCGTGACTGCGTTGATTCGATGGTGGCGCTGGACGACTTTTCCTTTCAGTTCGGTGTAGAGTGGGCCAAGCGCATTTTTCTGCGCTTCGACTTCCTGGCGTAAAGCTGTCGTCTGTTCAGTGCTGTCAGCCTGTTCGATGCTGTCGCGCAGTTTGTTAACCCATTCATCAACATCAATAACAGCGGGTTCATTGGCTGGTGCAGAAGGGCGCTGCGGTTCCTGTACCGGGTTAATGATCTTTTCCTGCGGTTCTTCCAGTTCGTCGCGGGTGTACACACCCAGGATGACTTCGGGACAGTAGAGACGCGCCCAGCGTTTCAGGGCCAGATAAGCAAGCTGCTGGCGCGGGTCATCGGCCCACAGCGTTGAGTTGCGTGTTCTGGCCTGAGCCAGAAGTAACACCAGTTCCCGCGGTTTAGCTTCGCCGCGAAGCGTTGCCCAGACACGTACTCCGATCCCGTTTTCATCGGCAAGTTTCCAGCCAGGAACGCGGTATTCCTTCCCTTTATCATTTTTCCTGATGTCGAACTTACCGATAATTTTTTCCCACGGCCCGAACCAGTCATATTCGATACGTCCGGTTAATGGTCCCCGGGTACTGATTACGGCATTAACCAGTTGCGCCTCGTACCCGAGAACCCCGTTCACCACGAAGGTTTTCTGTGCCACAGCATAAGGGTTCATCTGCCACTGCATCGCCTGCATGGTGATGGCCATGCAGTCAGACGGGTTGCCCCGGAGGTGCTCCGGTACCGTCGCCATGCCGGAGGCCATAACCTGAGAGAACGTCTGAATGGCGGCCAGAGACTGAGGGCTGAAAACCGCAACGTTGGAGTTAATATTTTCTTGCTGAATTAATTCGTTCATTGTGTCCTTCCTCAGATGCTCAGTGCTTCAAGACGGCGAAGATCAAAATCGTTTAACTCGTCGGTGTAACTTTCGGTAATTGGCGCGGGCCAGTGGTTTGTTTCCAGGGCTTCGTTTATCTGACGCAGTGTCCGGTGGTACTCCTGTCGCCCAAGCTCAAGGAGTTCCGGCGAAGCATCCACCACCGCCACCCAGTGATAGCCGGCATCCTTGTTAACGAAGATCCAGGAAAACTTGTCCAGATTCGCCACGTCGCAGTACATCGCCGCGCTGAGATGGTAGTCACGTTCGATGATTTCCCGGTGCAGGCGGTCTTTCAGACGTTCCTGACGCACATAACCAAGGCTGACTGATTTCAGGTCTGCACAGATGCTTTCATAGGGCAGCCTGATTTCAATGTCGGGACGGACACGAATTTCCAGCCCGGTTTCTTCGTCAAATCCGAAATAGCTGATCTCGGATTTGCGTTCAGGGTGATTGAGGAGCCGGGCGGCATCCGGGTTATTTTGCAAAGCGGCGTTAATGTTTATCGCCTGTTCGTACATTTCGCGGCTGATCAGGGTTTTCCCCTGGCTTGCCTCTGCCTGTTGTTTTTGCCAGTCATCAAGAGTGACCAGATCCGGCTGTATTGTTCTGGCGATTTCCGTTAATTGTTCTTTCGTTCCGCTTACGTTATAGGGCAGGAATTTCGCGCGCTCTTTTTCTGCCATTTCAGGAGCAACGGATCCGATTTGGTCCAGAAGCTGCTCTCTGGTGCCACTTGCTTTCAGCAGGGGCGACAACGTGGCGTTGTATTCCTTGATGCAGGCTTTCATCGCCGATGCAGTGTGTTTTTCCCCTTCCGGGATACGCCGGAACGCTTCCGGCAAATTGTTATACAGCAGCCAGGTTTCCTCGGCGCTGGCGCCCAGTGCTACAGGTTGAGTCAGGTTACTGTTGTAGTTCTCGATCCACTGCTTCATCTCTTCGGGTGTCATCAGCGCCGGCAGGCTGGCGTTGTACTTTTTGATGATCGCAATCAAATCCTGTGATGTGGTGACCACATAATCAGGAACAGCGACCGGAACGGCATATTCATCAGCAAATTTTTCCGTTTCCAGCGTATAGCTGTGAATAATCCGTCCACGAAGCAAAGCGTCGCTTTCTTCACATGGAATTGTTCCGGCAATATGTCGTCCGTGGTAATACATCAGGCTGATACGGGCATCCTTGAGCATTGTGCTGCTGATCCCGTTAGCTGAATGATAGACTTCGTTGGGTATATCTTCGTAACGGCCAGGCTCAAACCATGACGGCCAGACCTGATTTGCGGTATCTGACGCATCACCCGTGCTATCACAGCCAGCGTCTGACTGAGCGCCCTTGTTATCTTCCTGTACGCTATCGCCAGCCGTTTCCTCCGGTGCTTCTTCATCGTGTCCGGTCTGCACTTCCGTTTTTTCGCCTTCGTTTGAGACGGAAGCACTGTAATTTTCGTGGAGCCATTTAGGATCATTCGGGTCGCTAATCCCTACAACAAATTCACCACGTGATACTGCAAGCAGCTTATCGGCGTCAGGCTGGCTGATATTGGCTGCCTGCATAATTTTGTTTACTTCGTCAGCGGTAACTTTTACCGGCTCTGGTTGTTCAGAATTTTGTGCGGCATTTGTATTTTGCGGTAAGCCTGTGTATGTGCCATTTTTTCGGGCAAAATATTCTTCTTTCGTGATTTCAGTAGCCCCGGCAGCCAGCGCCTTATCCAGACCAGAAAGTTTGTTTGCGCGACCGTATTTTTCGCCATCTTTATCGGTGAAGAGGAAGTAGAACGGCCCCTCACGCTCTACAGATGGTTCAGTTTCCAGCGCGCTTTCATTTTTTTGGGTATCAGATACTTCAGTTTCCACTGCATCAGTTTGTGCTGCTGACGGCTGGAGAACATCAGCAGTGCTCTGGTCTGTTTCTTCATCCTCAAACACGCCCTTTGTCGCCAGGTATTCAGTGATGTATTTGTTCAGTGCCACGGGGTCTTTGTGAATGTCGATCGGACGTTCGCGAACAAGACCAAAAATAGTCTGGCGGCTGTAGCGAAGTGCGTGAGGCTGTTTGCGCATTGATGCAGAAATACGCTTCCAGTCTTCGCGATCGTTCTCGATAACTTCATTTTTTGCCCAGCGATGGATGCTGCCGTCAATGTTTCCGGCATCAATGTCACCAGGCCATAGAGCGTAGGCCAGTTCGTCATCCAGTGTTTTCCATGTCTGCTTATATTCGCGACGAATGGCGGCAGTGATGGGGGTGATTTTTCCTGCTGAGTTTTCAGTGTTCTGTCGGTTAACTCTGGCGCTGGCGAGATCAACAACAGAGGTGTATTTTCCGGTTTCCTTGCGTTCTGCGTTCTGTCGTTTTTTCCAGCTGCGTAATTCGACCTGAATTTCAGGCCATTTTGCGCCAGGCTTGCATTTATGCTTAACCCATCCGATAGCGAACAATTTGCGCTCCGGATACATGGCGTTAATTTCTGGTGTTCTCATCAGAGCTTCAACGATATGTCCGTCGAATATTGCCATGTCTTCCTGCAACAATTCCTGTGCGCTAATCACCATATCAACGGTGATGTTTTCACATGTGTCGAACTTAACCATGACAGCGTTCTGTACTTCAGGGGCCAGCTTGTCAAAAGTGACGTTCATCGGATCTGATTCAGTCTCAACCGGGATAAAGGAAGCAGACTCCTCATCCCAGCGGTTTTCCTGCATATATTCAGTATCCCAGGAATCGAGGGCTGGGTGGGGTATACCGGGTTTATCCTCGCAGACAATAAATTTATAAGCGCAGTCCTGAGATGCCGGGTATTGTTCCAGAAATTGCCAGGCAAAATTGGCGCGGGCGCGGCGTTCATCGCCCGCTTCGATGGCAGTGGCTACAGGTTTAGCGCCTTCTTCTTTTATCGCCTGTTCGTCCGGAATGGCGGCGCAAATAAAGACTTTATTCATTTTTTTTACCTCATTACAGGTCTAAGGGTGAACGGAGCCCTGTCATTGCTGGCATAGTTAATTGGATATGGTTAATTTAATTAAAGTTCGTGTGCCATCTGGTCATAATGAGAACATTGTTCGCTGCAATATTTTCTAAGTTCGGTAGTGGGTATAACTCCCTGCATAAAATGAAGTGGTTTCTCTACACTTTCTTTATCTTCGATTTCTTTATTGCAAAGATGGTAGGCGCATTTTATCTTCATAGTAAGCCTCAGTGCATTAACGGTTTTCCGCTTTGGTTAAGGTACACTTCGATAAATTCGTGTTTAATTATGGTTTTTTCTAGCAGGCTAAATGCATATAACCCTTTGCTGACATTTGCGGATGCCCGGTAATCGCGGCCATTATATTTGATAGCAGTGCCTGGTTTTACTTCTTTTCGTGGAATAAGATCCGTTCCGTAATGATGAGCAATCATAATTATCTCCATTCTTACAAATGAACTTTGCTGATGCGGTGCCTGGTGCCTCCAGGTGACATTAACCAGTTAACAATTAATGCCAACTTAAACCACCCTAACTGACCATTTAGGTTTTAACTGTGTCGCGCGCGCTTAGCCGCATTCACCGCATCACAAAATTCACTTTAAAAGGGGCGGCAGAGCAGTCACGGAGTAAAACTGATGCCGCCAAACGTCACCAGAAAATTGATAACAGAGGGGTTGCAGCGGGGGTGTCACTTAAGCGTATGGTCAACCTGACAACCCGGTGTCCTCAACGGGGAAGGAATAACCCCGCCAGACTTACCGCCGCGCCATTTCGCGGATTGCCACAACCGGAAGCGCACGGTCGAATTAAATTTAACGACACCGTACAGTGAGACGAACTTCGCCGTGCGCCGTGCGCTTTCGTGTTGTGTGCCTGCTTTTAACCACGTCAGGCGAGGTGGTATCCTTCTCATCCCGAATAACCAAGAAGGAAATCTATATGACTAAAGAAGAATTTGTCTCTTATATTTTTGATAAAACGGTTGAAATGTATGCCGCTACTTACGGGTCCTGTAATCCTCTGAATAAACCAGAGGGGAAAGATGATTTCGACAAAATTTACTGCTTCCTGGAGGACCGCTATATCAAAAGGTTAGAGGACGCAGGGATCAAATCCCCAGTGAAGTCACCATTGTCCTGAGAACTTGCAGGACGTCATGATCGTAACTTCCATCCAAACCGCGACGGCGAATTGTTTCTCGTATTACCGGAAGCAGTTCGCTGGCAATCTCGATACTTACCTCGCCTGATAATGCCTCTGGTTTCAGCGTGAATGCTGGCGAATGTTCGGTCTTGGCTCCGATAGTTTCAGAGCCAGTGCCTACATGATAAAGCTCAATGAAAGCTGTCTTGATTTTCCGGGCTAGATCTTTTGCTGGCTCGCTTTCAATATCTTTCCCGATTTCTCGCAGCACAGAATGCAATGTATGAGCTGCTGTTTTCTGTACATCAGACGGTAAATCTTTAAATTCCATCGTCAGCCTCATCAGTCAGTGTTTCTGGCTACCCAGCGACGCGCGCCAGATTCGGTTTTAAACGTTTTGTTTTTGGTATATGTCATCGCGGTGAACGTACCGTCCTGGTTTGGGAACACGCCGTATACCAGAGATTCGTTATTGCCGAGGTTGATCTTTTGCAGCTTGTTCATTTTCAGCCCTGATAATACTGTTCCTGGAGTTCACAATGAGCTAAAACCATATCCCATCCTTTGTCGCGCAATGCCTGGAGAGCCACGCTAAAACTGACGCTGCAACTATCCATCAAATACCGAATCACTTCATTCCTTCCCATCTTTCCTTCTCCCGTTTAACGCCCGGTGGCGGAACTCGTAACCTACAGCGCCTTGCTGTTTCTGAGGTTATATTAATAACATTCATAGTTTTGAGCAACAGAAATATGCATATTTGTGATGAATATGCTCTATCCTAATGAAAATTAGAGTGTTTTTTTTGTGGGGGGGGCGGATTTTGGCGGTTTTAAGCAAAAAAAGCCGCCAGAGTAGGCGGTTCGAGGTGTGAGATGCTACTTCTTCATGCGTTTTTGGGCTGCAAGCATATTTTCAAATGCTTCCTTGTAGAGCTCGTTCTGACCTTTCAGTCTCTCTATAAGCTTTGCCTTTTCAGATTCTGGTAGGATATCAAAAAGATTAAGCAAATCAGCATGTTGCTTATTGATCATTCTCCATCCATCTCCTTCAAAGCTGTCATCATAAGTGCCTGAGGAACGAACGTAGTTCATCAGATCAGCTAAGTCTGGTCGCAAGTCTTCAGGTTTAACCCTCAGCAGCACAGAAAATTTCAATGCAGCATCGGTATTTAGCGGGGCTTTCCCGTTGAGATAGTGGCTGACAGTCGATTGCGTCTCAAATCCCATGAGTTCTGCAGCAATCTCCTGGGTCAATTTGAGGTCTCGTTTTTTGGCATCCCAGATTGTGCGTAGGCGCTGTGTAGCCTCTGGAGATGCGATTTCTTCGCGTTTTTTTCTCATGCGCTCATTTTATGAATGTAGTTCATAATCTCAAACTGATATGGGTATTGATCATTTAAATTAATATGATTAATATTTTGTCAGGCATAACTAAGGTGTGTTTTATGACATTAGATGAATACTTGAAAAAAAAAACGAGTGCGCCAAGCTGAATTGGCCTCGCTAGTTGGTTGCAGCCAATCGATGATAAGTCTTGTCGCTACGGGATGTAGTCAATTGAGTCCTGAGAAGGCGTTACGTGTGGCGGAGGCCACTAACTACGCTGTCACTCCTCATGAATTAAGACCAGATATCTATCGGAATCCAACCGATGGCTTGCCCTCTGGATTCAAAGATAGCGCAGAGAAGGCCGAAGGAGCTGAACAATGGTGATCAGCAACGAGAAAGTCATGGACGCGCTCAACGCATGGCTGCGCTTGCCGACGGTAACGCAGGAGTATGCCACGCGGGTGATCACAAGCGAATTCCTGGCGCAGTATCCAAGGCCAGCACTCGCAATCCATCGCATCGAATTTGACGACGGAACGATCGATTTCGCTGCCTGGCGCCGGAACCGCATAAACATTTTTCAACGCTGGAGAAAGCTCGAAACGCCGGAACACCAGGACAAATTTTCTGCGCTGATCCCGGCTATCCTGGAGGCGATCCGGAAGGACACTCCAGAGGTGCATAAACGAGTAACAGCTGGCGAAAGCATTGAATACCTGGTAGCTCGATTGATGAAAGAAAGCACTGAGGCCGCTAACGCTCCTCTTCTCGGCGCTTCATTGCCGGATTTTGAACGGGAATGCGACGAAGCCATTGATGCGCTTTGGGCGCTACGAAATGGCTACCGCCGTAAGTTCCAGAGATGTGACCAGTAGGAAAATTTTAAAGGGTTGACGAGGTTTTTGTGAGTAGCAGAGTTCAGGGATTTGTTTGGGATGCCTGCGCGGCAAACGGTATCACTGGCGCGAAACTCCTGATTATGGTTCGCCTAGCTGATTACTCAAATGATGAAGGGATCAGTTATCCGGGTGTGGAAAGTATTAGCCGTCAGCTTGGCCTGGCTGAAAGCACTGTCTACGGCGCGCTGGCACAACTGGAAAAGGCTGGGTGGGTTAGAAGGAAGCCCCGCCGGAACGGTAATCGTAGAACCTCGAATTTGTATTTCCTAAACGTCGAAAGGCTTGAGTTTTTGGCTGAACAGGAAAGGGCGAAAATTCGCGCAATCAAGGCCGAAAAGAAATCAGCTTTTCTACCTCCAGAATCTGGAGGTACAGATTTTGAACCTCCAGTATTTAGAGCCACAAGTGGACTTGAACCTCCAGTATTTAGAGCCACAAGTGGACTTGAACCTCCAGTATTTAGAGCCTCAAGTGGACTTGAACCTCCAGAATCTGGAGGGGATCCACAAGTATTAAAACATGATCCACAAGTAAAAGATCTTGAACCACAAGGTAAGCATGTGCGTGCGAGAAAAAAATCAAAATTCGATCCACTGACGATTAAGCCCTCGAATGTGAGCCCAGAGACCTGGAGGGATTGGGTTTCTCATCGCGAGGAGATTGGCAAACGTCTCACAGAGACAACCTGCAGGCTGCAATCCAAAAAATTATCGGATTGCAGCGATCCGGATGCGGTTATCAATCTGTCGATTACGAACGGCTGGACAGGGCTATTCCCTGAAAAAGTCTATCGGCCAGATGCGGGCAGGGTTAACGGCCGGATCGACGTTTCACTGCCTGACAACACGATCCCTCCAGGTTTCAAGGGGTAGTCGAGCATGAAAAACATTGTGAATTCTGGAGTGCTTGAGCGCATTCGCAGACTGGCCCCGCAGCACGTAACCGCACCGTTCAGCACTGTGGCTGAGTGGCGGGAGTGGCAACTTGCCGAAGGTCGGAAGCGCTGTGCAGAAATCGAGCAGCAGAACCGACAGGTGCGGGTGGAGAAAATTCTCAATCGCTCAGGCATCCAGTCACTTCACCGCAGGTGTTCGTTTGCGAATTACTGGGTTCAGAACGATGGTCAGCGGTACGCACTCAGCCAGGCCAAGTCCATCGCCAGCGAACTGGAGTCCGGTTGCACGAACTTCGCGTTTAGCGGGAAGCCGGGGACCGGGAAAAATCACCTGGCGGCGGCCATTGGCAACCACCTGCTGAAAACCGGTAAAACGGTGATTGTGGTTACCGTGGCAGACGTGATGAGCGCATTACACGCCAGTTACGATGACGGGAATTCCGGCGAAAAATTTCTGCGGGAACTGTGTGAGGTTGACCTGCTGGTACTCGATGAAATCGGCGTGCAGCGCGAAACCAAAAACGAGCAGGTCGTACTGCACCAGATTGTTGACCGCCGGACGGCATCGTTGCGCAGCGTGGGGATGCTGACAAATCTGAACTACGAAGCCATGAAAAACCTGCTGGGCGAGCGCGTGATGGATCGCATGACGATGAACGGGGGGCGATGGGTGAATTTTAGCTGGGAAAGCTGGCGCCCGAATGTTGGCCAGACCGGAGCAGTGGTGTAGACAAGTCGCATGAACAGCAAAAACCAACAGGCCGCCATCAGGCATCTGCTGGAGAACGGGGAAGCCACGCCCCGCGAATTAGCTGATGCACTGGGGGTAAGTAACAAAAAAATCCACAACCTCATCCAGAATATGCAGCGGTATGGGAGGTTAAGTCGGGAAGGGAAGAAATATCGCCTTGCGGATAACTGGCAGGAAAAAATCTGCATTGCCAGAGCGGTGACTGAGCGACCGACACCACCGAAAACCGTAGCAGTGCAGGAATGCCGCCGTAACTGGCGCGGGTACCAGATACACAAAATTTTTGGGAGTAGCCGGGGAGCCGGTAACAGAGTTTAGGAGTTGAAATGGAAACCGTACTTAAAGCACTTGAATCAATGGGCAAAGCCTCGTCTGTCGAACTTGCCGCGCGTCTGGGCATGGAGCGTAAACAGGTGATTAACGAGCTGTGGGAATTGCAAAAGGCTGGCGCGGTAACTAAAAACGGCCCGATCTGGGCGTTGTCTGATGACAGCGACCAGGAAATTGAGGATGTTGGCGAAATGCCAGCACCAAAAGTTACTGAGCAGCACCTGCTCGGTGCAATTGGGGAGCGTGGGCCGCTAACTGCCGATGAACTGGCCGCGTTGTTCTGTGTCACCTCACGTAAAGTGGCTTCCACACTGGCGATGGCAACCAGAAAATCGCGAGTTCACCGTGTCGCCAAAGACGGGAAATATCGTTACTACCTTCCAAATCAGCATGTGGCCGAAATGCTGGATAATCAGGACGCTGGAAAATCTGAGCAGCAGCCGGAGACCGTGAAATTACCCGCGCCAGAAATGACACCCAAAGCACCTGCAGAGGATATTGCAGAAGTGGCGCAGTCAATCCCGTCGTTTATCGAAAAGCGTGCTGACGACCTGATTTTCCCTTCGTTGTACATGGCGAACCGGGAACTGCGCCGGGCAAAAAATCAGGTTCAGAAGTGGGAGAGGGTATGTGCAGCACTTCGTGAACTGAACAAGCACCGGGATATTGTTGCGAAAATTCATCAGGAGGCTGCGCAGTGAGTAATTCAAAATGTCAGGTTAACGGCAATCAAATTACTCCATGTGTGGTGTTGGGAAAAGCACTCGAGTACAGGAATCCAACCTTAAAGAGAATTCAAACGTGTTGAAGGTGGTGCATCGTGAAAAATCGTAAAGCCAAAATGATAGTGGCCCGAGTAATTGACATCCTCCCCGCCCCAAAGGGCGGGGTTTTACGGCGCTCCTGATAAAACACACTTTCGCTGTAGAATTGTTGTCATTAAATGGCGTCATAAGTAGAATCACGCCGGGTGCTTGAGGCTATCTGTCTCAGGTATACACGAGGCAGATAGAGAAAAGCCCCAGTTAACATTACGCGTCCGGCAAGACGCTTAACATTAATCTGAGGCCATATCTATATGCGACACATAAAGATTAGCCTCTTACGGACCGAAAGGTCAAGGAGAAGCAGGCTATGAAGCAGCAAAAGGCGATGTTAATCGCCCTGATCGTCATCTGTATCACCGCCATTATGGCGGTACTGGTAACGAGGAAAGACCTCTGCGAGGTACGAATCCGAACCGGCCAGACGGAGGTCGCTGTCTTCACGGTCTACGAACCTGTTAAGTAAGAGCATCGGCGGGGAGAAATCCCCGCCATCTCTGATGTGTCGGCATCCTCAACGCACCCGCACTTAACCCGCTTCGGCGGGTTTTTTGTTGCGTGCTGAATGCTCAGGGTGAAAAATAACCATATATTTGATTATATACACGACAAAAAATAAAAGTCATTGTGCCTGCACATTAAATAATCAAATATACGGCGTGAAATAAATGGTTACAGTCGTTATATTTTCGCCATTAATTAAATTTGCAAAAAAATGCACATTTTCATTTTCCCTTAGCAGCAAGGAGGTATTGTGAAAACGCTTAAAAAGTTAATTAATCGGGATGGGCTTTATGCTGTACGTATAGAAGATGGCGGCGTTTTATTTAGTGCCCAAATTCCTGAAGATCATGTGATTCTTTCTGTTGAGGCTTTTATAGAATACCTAAAACGGCTCGGGTTCACTGTTACCCGTTAATGTTTTAAAATCCGTTTGTCGGCTTGAACACCCGGCAACCTACAGCGCCACCGGAGAATTACGATGGCGCATATACAACTTGTTAAACATAACTCATCAGGATTACTGCTCCCCGCTACACCGGAGAGTGGCGATTTTCTGCATCAAATCAAAATTGGTGAGTGGATACACGCCGATTTTAAGCGTGTACGTAACTACGCATTCCACAAGCGTTTTTTCAAACTTCTGCAGCTCGGATTCGATTACTGGACTCCAACAGGTGGCGTTATCACTCCGCGCGAGCGGAAGCTGGTTTCTGGTTTTGTTGATTTCTTGTGTGAGTCAGTAGGCCGGGAACATACTCCGGCACTGAGTGACGCAGCAGAGCAGTATCTGCACGAAATCGCCACCAGGAGAACCGGGGACGTTGCGCTGCTCAAATCTTTCGATGCTTTCCGTGAATGGGTAACAGTTCAGGCTGGTTTTTTCCTGGAGATTGTCTACCCGGACGGCAGTCGCGGGCGCAGGGCTAAATCCATCGCCTTTTCGAATATGGACGAAGGCGAGTTTCAGCAGGTTTATAGATCAGTGCTGAACGTTCTGTGGAACTGGATCCTGTTCAGAAAATTTTCTTCTCCGGAAGAAGTTGAGAACGTCGCCGCTCAGCTTCTGGAGTTCGCATGATGGCTGATTTACGAAAAGCGGCACGTGGCCTGATGTGTACAGTCAGGATCCCCGGTTACTGCAACCATAACCCCGAAACATCTGTGCTTGCGCACTATCGGATGGCTGGCACTTGTGGGATCGCAACAAAACCACACGATATGCAGGCGGCGATCGCCTGTAGCTGCTGCCATGATGTCATCGATGGTCGCGTGAAAACCGAATACAGCCACGACGAGCTGCGCCTTATGCACGCTGAAGGCGTAATGCGCACGCTTGCCATCTGGAAGAAAGAGGGGCTGCTGAAAGTATGATAGCCGCCGAAAAACACCGCTACGAAAAAGAATCCATCCTCCGCGCGCTTGCACTGGCGCGCCAGCACCATTCCCGCACGCAGCAGAAAACAGGAGCCGCCGCATGAAATTGGAATCAACACTCAAACATTTTAGCCCTCAGGGTATGCATATCAGCGACAACGTAAATAAAACAGGAGTACAGAACAATGCGTGATATGTATGAAGTAATGGATCGCTGGGGAGCTTGGGCGGTGGCTGATAGTAGTGGGGTTGACTGGCAACCAATTGCAGCTGGGTTTAAGGGCTTGTTACCTCACGGAAAGAAATCACGTCTACAATGCGATGATGATGAAGGAATCATGATTGACAGCTGTGTCGCCCGCCTGCGGAAGTATAAGCCAGAAGAGTATGAGCTAATTATTGCTCACTTCGTTATCGGTATTTCATTACGCACTATCGCGAAGAAGCGGAAGTGTTCGGATGGCACGGTCAGAAAGGAATTACAGAGTGCAATGGGGTTTATTGATGGAATTTTATACCTCCTTTCAAATCACTAAAGAGGCAAAATATTTAATGTTTGATATTTAGAAACGATGCGTTTTAGGATAAAATGCATCGTTATTATTGCTGTTTAATTGAGGGTTTTTATGTCGGCATTCATCACTCCATTGCGTTACCCCGGTGGAAAAGGGCGCATGGGGCCATGGTTATCAGAATTACTAAGACATAACAATATCAGTGGTGGGTATTATGTTGAGCCTTATGCTGGTGGTGCTGGTGCGGCATTATTTTTATTGATGAATGGGTATGTAAATCATACCATTATCAATGACTTAGATCCCGTTGTGTACTCATTTTGGTGGTCTATATTAAACGAGAATGAAAATTTCATTGAATTAATTAACCAAACAGAAGTTACCATCGATAATTGGTATGAACAAAAAGAAATAATGACCAATTATTCAGACTATGATGCCCTCAAAGTGGGTTTTGCCACTTTTTTTATGAATCGTACAAACCGTTCAGGTATTCTGTCGGGGGGGGTTATTGGTGGTAAGAATCAGGATGGGAAGTATAAAATTGATGCAAGATACAACAAAAAAAATCTTTGTGAGAGAATAAAAAAAATTGGGGCGATGAAATGCTTTATAGATCTCTATAATTTAGATGCCAGTAACTTTCTTGACGAAATAAGTAATAAACTGCCAGCGAAATCGTTAATATATTTAGATCCTCCATACTATGAAAAAGGCAGCCAACTTTATCGCAACCATTATAAACCGTGTGATCATAAAGTAATTTCTGAAAAAATAGTTAGTATTCGTACTCCAGTTATTGTGACATATGATAATTGTGAAGAGATTAAAAATTTATACAGTAATGAAAAAAAAGTTGAGTTTTCTTTTCATTACTCAACTCATTTGGCAAGACCTAAAGTAACAGAACTTATGATTTATAAAAACTTAGTTCTGCATAAAACTCCTTCGATGAAAAAAGAATAATGTCAGGTTGGTTTATAAAATAAACCAACCTGATTGATCCTAATCTTTCCAACAAGCACGAACAAAACAACCAATATTGGTCCAAAAAACATTAAGAGATATATAATCTGGGTGGTGTGTTTCTCTGTGAATTAATTTTTGCAATGTTTCAATATGCAAAACACCTTGTTCTCCCCTAGTATATGTCAAAATTACATGATGCTCTGAATCCGTTATCAATCCATTCTCAAACATATGTTCCGCACTAAAGGCAATATTTTTTGCTAAGCTTTTCCTGTCGGTTAAATTATGCATCCTTCTGTATTCTTTATCGCTTAGTTCTAAAAGAGCGCGAAGTAAAAAAGCAACTGCAAGAGTTGTTTTTTTTACATCAAGTTGCCTTAGTTCAGAAATAATGGTTCTTATTTTTGTTTCTTCGTCTGGAACGTTAATTCCTATTTTACCAGTCCCTAATATTTTACTCCTTTCTGCAGGTGATTTTTTAGGGGTTCGGCCACGTGGTGATGAGGGTTTAGTATCCTCTTCGCTCGAGTCTGTGCTTGGGTTTTTTTCTGAACTGTTGTCAGGACCACCTTTTTTATCAGTAGAATCCTCTGAAGGATTCGGTTTGCTTTCATTTTTATCCTGATCTACATGATCATATATACCTGCGCGCTCTCTTACAGATAATAAATATTGTTTTGCATCATCAGGATTAAATACGGTGTTAACATCAACCAGCTTAAGTGAAAAATCAGAATTTATATTTGATGCCATTTTCATTATTTTTTCTTTTGATAATATAGGCACCAAATCGTCATTTTCTATTTCGAATCCTAGAAGGCGAAGGTTATCTTTTGTGAAAAATCGCGCCACACTACTAATAGGGAAATCATCTTCTACATCTAAACCCTCACGTTCTGCCCAGCACATATATTGGCCCGCTCTTTTATAATCTGTTGGGTGACCATTATTGAGCAAATAAACTGTACGCATATATGCGTACCAATCGTATTGTCCAGCTCCGTTGCGTGCGCCAGAATGTCTTGCAACTATTTCTTGGAATATTGCCTCGAAGTTATTGCTTGATAAACAATCAACAGTTGAAGGTATATTTTGCTCGAACTTTTCTTTTATTTTTTTTATCTTGCTTATTAAATGAGGTTCGGGGCAACTTTCAGGGAAATTAAGCAGTTTTAAGGCCGTAATTCTCCTATTCCCATCTTTTACTATCCACTTACCTTCCGTGTGAGGCATTACTAATATGGGCATCGTTGTCAACCCATGTGCCGCTATATCTTCCATTAAAACCAGCATTTGGCTTTCTTTACGCAAAATTCTAGAAATACAATTATTCTGATCTGTCCCCGCACGTATTCTGGCGTTTTCAGTATCTAGAAGAATATTTTGAATTGGAATATCATTTAGCTGTGTGAAATCTTTACGAGCCATAATCTATCCTTGTAAAAACACGCTTATTTTACTTTATGATACAAAAACGCTAACGCGTACGCAAAAACTATCGTAATCTGCTAAGAATAGTCGCTTAGAGGTTATCTTAAAGTAAATTTACGTTAATCGTTTCAGCGATTTCTATGTTTGGCATATTTATTTCTTGCGGATACATCGAACCAGAGTTATCTGTGTGTCATGTCATCAGAAAGGGTAAAAAGACATGCTAAAACAGCAAGATATGACAGAAACAGCGAAGGCTGTTTTAAATTCGCTGACGTTATCTCCTGCGACTGCAGGCGAAGTTGCGGAAGCGGTTCATATTTCGCACGAACGCTGCCAGTTGATACTGACTCAGTTGGTTATGGCGGGGTTATCGCATTATCAATTCGGATGTTATAAGCGCCTCCAGTAATGGAGGCTTCCTGCTGTGAAAATGGGCGGCTGGTGGGTGTTGTAGCACCCGGCCAGCCATTCGCTCATGTCTGAGGTCACAAGCGAACCATGGCCCACTGCTTTAGCGCAAAAGCATAGTGAGCCTACCAGAGTCCCGCTTACTGATCTATGAAAAACACTGTAAAAATATCCAGTATTGAGTTAATTAACGCTGATTGCCTGCATTACATACAAACCCTCCCTGATAATTCCATTGATCTGATTGTTACCGATCCGCCTTACTTCAGGGTAAAGCCGAACGGCTGGGATAATCAGTGGAAAGGGGATGAGGTTTACTTAAAGTGGCTCGACGGCTGCCTGGCGCAGTTCTGGCGGGTACTGAAGCCTGCCGGAAGCCTTTACCTGTTCTGTGGTCATCGTCTGGCATCTGATATTGAGATCATGATGCGTGAACGTTTCAACGTGCTTAACCATATCATCTGGGCGAAGCCGTCCGGACGCTGGAACGGGTGCAACAAGGAAAGCCTGCGGGCGTATTTCCCGGCAACAGAGCGCATTCTGTTTGCTGAACATTACCAGGGGCCATATCAGCCAAAAAATGACGGCTATGCGGCAAAGGGGCGCGAGCTTAAACAGCACATAATGGCACCGCTGATTTCTTACTTTCGTGATGCGCGTAAATCACTGGGGATAACGTCGAAACAGATAGCCGAAGTCACCGGAAAGAAAAACATGGCTTCCCACTGGTTTGGTGCCAGTCAGTGGCAGTTGCCGAATGAGGCTGACTACCGGAAGTTACAGGCACTGTTTTCCCGTATAGCGGCAGAGGAGTTTCAGGAACAACAACTGGAACAACCACACCACCAGCTGGTGGCATCTTATGATTCACGGAATCGCAAATATTCTGAATTGCTGGATGAGTTTAAATCTCTCCGGCGCTATTTCTCCGTATCAGCCTCCGTGCCTTATACCGATGTCTGGATGCATAAACCCGTTCAGTTCTACCCGGGTAAACATCCGTGTGAGAAACCTGCGGATATGCTCCGGCAAATAATCAATGCCAGTAGTCGACCAGGCGATCTGGTTGCTGATTTCTTTATGGGATCCGGTTCCACAATAAAAGCAGCAATGGCGCTGGGGCGTCGGGCTTTAGGTGTTGAGCTTGAGTCAGAGCGGTTTAACCAGACAGTGAAAGAGATAAACGAGCTGGTGGGGGAATAATACTGGTGGCCACGTAAGGTGGCCTTTTTATTTCCATTACACAGCACCCGCATCTGCGAGGTGGGGTTATGAAATCCATGGATAAGTTAACAACGGGTGTCGCCTATGGCACCTCAGCAGGTAGTGCCGGGTACTGGTTTTTACAGTTGCTCGATAAAGTCACGCCCTCACAGTGGGCGGCAATAGGTGTGCTGGGTAGTCTGGTATTTGGCCTGCTGACGTATCTGACAAACCTTTATTTCAAGATTAAAGAAGATAAGCGTAAGGCTGCGAGAGGTGAATAATGTCGCCATTATTACGCAAGGCTGTTGCAGCTGCTATTGGTGGTGGGGCTATTGCTATAGCATCTGTGTTAATCACTGGCCCAAGTGGTAACGATGGTCTGGAAGGTGTCAGCTACATACCATATAAAGATATCGTTGGCGTATGGACTGTATGTTACGGGCATACAGGAAAAGACATCATTCCCGGTAAAACGTATACCGAAGCAGAATGCAAAGCCCTCCTGAATAAAGACCTTGCCACGGTCGCCAGACAAATTAACCCGTACATCAGAGTCGATATACCAGAAACAACGCGCGGCGCTCTTTACTCATTCGTCTATAACGTGGGCGCAGGCAATTTCCGAACATCGACTCTTCTTCGCAAAATAAACCTGGGCGATATCAAAGGCGCATGTGACCAGCTGCGTCGCTGGACATACGCTGGCGGTAAGCAATGGAAAGGCCTGATGACTCGTCGTGAGATTGAGCGTGAAGTCTGTTTGTGGGGGCAGAAATGAGCAGATTAATCGCGATTATCTCTGCTTTGGTTATCTGCACTATTGTCTGCCTTTCATGGGCTGTTAATCATTACCGTG
>Ga0316615_10035_pt1 | contig 56931 bp, 53 predicted proteins | sample Kosokonia_enrich_2_FD_207733 | JGI IMG/M metagenome (GOLD analysis project Ga0316615, IMG submission 207733) | Wetland soil microbial communities from Old Woman Creek delta, Ohio, United States - Kosokonia_enrich_dilutions | ecosystem: Environmental > Terrestrial > Soil > Wetlands | place: USA... | reverse complement strand
CGGGATCCCGGAAAGCCATCAGAAAGCCATGATGGCGTGATAACGGAAAAATATCGCGATCGCGACCTGCGGTCGCTACAAAAGATGAACCCCATGCACAAACATGGGGTTCGTCAGCAGTCTGAAAGGCGCTGCAAAGCGCCTTTCCTGTTTGCCATTGGGTTTATCTGGCGCAGAGAAACCTTAATCCGGTAACCACAGTTGCGCCTGGCGCAGCAGGCTTTCGCCGTCCCACATACCGTTTTCCAGCACGTACAGGCGCAAATTATCGCCAAGTTGTGCCGCTGCAACCGCGTCGAGCAGGTGGTTTTCAATGGCTTCGCGCCAGCTTTTCGCGCGATTTTCAACGCGCGTAACGCCAGAGATGCCCTGTGTGCTGATGATATCGCTGCAAATCACTGGCACGCCGCAGGCACCATATTCGAGCAGCCGCACCGGGCTAAGCGCACGGTTCCACGGTGTGTCGGCCAGTGGTTCCACGGCGAGATCGAGATTCAGGCTGGCCAGTTTTTTCGCAAAATGTTGCGGGTGAACCGGGGCATGAAATTCGCTGACCCACTCCCGAAGGGAAGGCGGGCAGTAGCCATAGAACACCCATTCAACCCGATCGGCTAATTGGCTGATCAGCTTATGAATCAGTTCCAGATCGCTGGTATTCGCCGCTGTTCCGCACCAGCCGATGCGCGGTTTCTTACCCACGCCACGCTGGCTGGATAACCCCGACCATTGCTGCGGTGAAAGCCGCGTCGGCATCACGCGGATGTCGCTGTGCAGCCCGGCGCACTGTTCGGCCAGTTCGTTGCTGGCGACGATCAAGCGATCTACATGCGCCAGCGTGTCGCGCAGCGCAGCAAAAATATCCTGCGGCAGATCGTTACGCTCGTCGGCATTGACCGCTAAGCCCGGCAACCAGCAATCCAGATCGAAGATTTTAAACACCGATGCCGCCTGCGGCAGGCGGCGCAACCACTCCTGCGCGCCGTCGCTGATTTGTCGATGAACGATCAGCGCATCCGGCACAAAGCGACTGATATCGATATAGGTGCTGGCGTGATAATTAATTTGCCCTTCGACGACGCCCGCGTTATTCAGCAATGCGAGCGGTGCATCCAGGCGCAAGCGGCTGCCAGGCAGGCTTGGCAACGGAAATGCGATCAAACGTGGCACTGGCTTCCAGTGTAGCGGCTGCCAGCTTTTATTGCTGCTGGCTTCAAACTGGAATCCCGCGCCATCCAGCGACAGATTCGGGTTATAGGCCGGATCGTTGGCGATGAGCGGCATCCATTTTGCGTACATGGTGTCTTGCTCAGCCATAAAGCGCTGGCGTTTTTTCTCCTGTACGGTCTTATCGACCTTCTTCTGGCTGACGCTGCCTTCATGCATTACCAGAGCATGTGGCGTCCACACCGTCAGATAGCCCGCTTCACGCACCTTCAGGCACAGATCGACATCGTTATAGGAGACGGTGAAGTTCTCTTCGTCTAGCCCGCCGACCTGCTCGTAGACGGATTTGCGGATCAGCAGACACGCGGCGGTGACCACGTTGTAATTCTGGTCAACCAGTAGGCGATTCATATAACCGGCGCGGTTGTTTTCGCTACCGATAAAGGGGTGATCCGCCGGGCCACGCAGCCCCAGCACCACGCCCGCATGCTGGACTTTGCCGTCGGGGTAGAGCAGCTTCGCGCCGGTGATGCCTACTTCCGGGCGTAACCCATGATTCAGCATATGATCCAGCCAGTTTTCGCTGATCACTGCCGTATCGTTATTCAGCAATACCAGGTATTCACCGCGCGCCTCCCGTGCGGCCATATTGTTGATAGCGGAATAGTTGAATGGATGCGGATAGCGCAAAACGCGAATACGTTCAGGATCGATAGTCGAAATCCCCTCCAGCCACTGCAACGCTTCCGTCGTCTCACTGTTATTATCAACAATCAGCAGTTCATAGTTTCGGTAGTGCGTCTTCTCCAGCAGGCTGGTGACGCAGGTGCTGAGAATAGTAAGCTGATCTTTGGTCGGGATGATAATCGACACCAGCGGTTGTTGCTGATGGTTATAACGCAGGGCATACAGCCCCGGATGCGTTGCCACCACCGTACCCTGAGCATAGCCGCGGTTGTGCAGATGCTGAGTTAAAATCGCCTGTTCTTCCGGTTGGCTGACCTGCACCGGCGGATGGCCAATCACAAACGGTTCCGGCAGGTGTCCGGCAAAGCCCATCCCTTTTTGTTCAATCAGACGAACAATAAACTCAAATTGCCAGGCCTGCGGATAAGCCGGGTCAAATCCGCCCGCAGCCAGAAGCGTTGCGCTGCGGAAAATCCAGTGGCGGGCCATCTCTGCCGGGTAGCTGAGCAGTAAATCGAGGTTGAAATCCGGGCGCATCGCCGTGGTGAAAATTTCGCCGTTCTGCGTGTAGAACTCATCGCCATAAATCGCATCGCAGCTGGAGGCGCCATCCAGCGCCAGATCGAACATCAGCATGCCGCTCTCAAGCAGCACTTCACCGGCGTCCATGAACATCATCCAGTCAGACGGCTGGCTGGCGATGTACTGATTGATGATATCAATCTGATTATCTTGCCGGGCGATAAGCATCGGTGCAGGAAGATCGGCACGCTGATCCGTGATGACCACCGGGTTCAGCGTCAACCCGAATCCGGCGTAGCGTTGCAGGCTTTGCAGCGTTGCGGTGACAGCATCAGGATGATGTCCGTACTGCGAGATAAAAACGGTTAACGTTTGCTGCGTGTTGCGCGCTTGCTGGAAAGCTTCCACCAGCGGCAGGAACTGCGGTTGCAGACGGCGTTCGTCGAGCCATTTATTGATTTTGTTGCTGTAGAACCGACGCACGGAGATTTGTAGGGAGTTATGCAACGCACGCAGCAGGTTTTCCGTCTGGAAACGCTGCTCGCCGTGCATCAGCGCGACTTTGACATTTTCATTTTCTTCTTTATTACCGCTGTACCAGCCCAGTTCTCTAATGATTTGCGGTAAACGGGTATAGGTTCTGTTAATGACATCGTTATATTTCCCGGTATGCGCGAGCTGGCTGCGCTGGTTCTCCGAGGTGCGAAAAGCCGAGAGCGTTTCAGCGATAAAGGCCAGATTACCGAGGTGCAGTAACTTCAGATACAGCGTCATATCGGTCAGGAAGTAGAGATGCTCACCAAGCAGGGTGAACATGTCATCACCAAAAGCGATTAGATCTTTGCGATAGCACAGTACGGAGCTGGGCTCGCCGATAAAGTTCACCGGATGGTCGGTGAAAAACTTCACCACGTCCGGGCCATCGAGGATTACATCACCGGTAAACGGGAAGGCAGTTGCTGTGATATCAACTAGCGGGGTGCCGTTTTCATCAATACGAACACGGCGCGAAGAGGCCATGCGGTTATTTGGCGATGATTCCAGCGCCGAAACGAGACGGGTAATACAATGTTCGAAAATAATATCGTCATCGTAGAGAAACTTAATGTATTTACCGCTGGCACGCCGTACGCCAGCAAGCACGTTGCCGTCTTCCCATAAACGGACGCTGTTTTTGGTGTAATAGATAGGCGTTTTGGTGGTTAATGCATAACGCTCGCAGGTGAGACGAATGGTGTCATCGGTGCTGTCGTCATAAATAATGACTTCGCAATTTGGCCAACTCTGATTGAGTGCGCTGGCGAGCGTTGTCGCGAAGAATTCGGGCTTGTAAGCCGGGATAACAATACTCACCAAAGCGCATTCGTTCATTTTTTTTCCGTTATGCGGGCAGCAGTTTGAGTGCATCAACACGCGATGCGGCAACGAGGTGATGACGACCTGGTTTCTCAGGCGTGAAATTTCACGGATTTTCTTTATCTCGGACAATAATAGCAAAGAGAGGAAGGTGTCTTGCGGGTCTAATTGGCATGGGAAATGCCCCTTGTTTACCCAATAGATTCACTTTGGTGCCTGTAACATCAAAGTCATCTCTGGCTTGTTCAGGTTCATTTTATGGACAATAACATCTTTGTCACCAGCCCACTGTTGCCGCCTCTGGAAGAGTTTATTCCCTATCTGGAAAAGATTTGGCAGAACCGCATCCTCACCAACGGGGGGACATTCCACCAGCAACTCGAGGAGGCGCTGGCGGAATATCTGGGTGTGAAATATGTCTGTCTGTTCGCCAATGGGACACTGGCGTTGTTGACGGCACTGCAGGCGCTGCGTATCACGGGTGAGGTGATTACCACCCCATACTCGTTTGTTGCTACCTCACATACCTTGCTGTGGAATGGCCTGACGCCCGTTTTTGCGGATATCGACCCGCTGACCTACAACATCAATCCGGAACGCGTTGAAGAGCTGATTACGCCGCAGACGACGGCGATCATGCCGGTGCATTGTTATGGCGTACCCTGTGATGTAGATAAGATCCAGCAGGTGGCGGATGTATACGGATTAAAAGTGATTTATGACGCTGCGCATGCATTCGGCGTGAAGAAAAACGGCACCAGCATTCTGAATCACGGTGATCTCTCGGTACTCAGTTTCCATGCCACGAAGGTATTTAACACCTTCGAAGGTGGCGCGATTATCTGTCATGACGCGCGAACAAAGCAGCGTATCGACTACCTGAAAAACTTTGGCTTTGCCGGTGAAACCCGTGTGGTTGCGCCCGGAATCAACGCCAAAATGAATGAAGTAGAAGCGGCATTCGGTCTATTGCAGTTAAAACATATCGATCAGGCGCTGGCCGAACGCCAGGCGCTTTATCAGCACTATCTCAAACTGCTGGATGGCGTTGCAGGACTGAGCCTGCTTAACGTACCTGACGATGTGAACTGGAACCACGCGTATTGCCCGGTGCTGATTGAACCTGAGTTTGGCATCAGCCGCAATGCGCTATATGAAGCGATGAAAAGTGAAGGCATTTTAACCCGTCGCTACTTCTACCCTTTAATTAGCTCCTTCAGTATGTACCGCGGTTTTGCGACCTCGCAAAAAGAGCATTTACCCTGCGCGAACGATATCGCTGAGAAAGTGTTATGCCTGCCGATTTACCCAGGGCTGGAACGGGAAGATCAACAGCGTATTGTGGATATTATCCGCCGTATGGCGCCCCCTGTTGCAAACAATGTCGCCATGATTTCTGCGGGGGGTCTATGACTCGTCCAAAAACGGCGATGATCCTCGATGCCGGATTTGCGTCGCTGCCTTTACAACAGGCGGTTAAAGCGGCGGGTTTTACCACGCTGGTGTGCAGCGGCAAAGCGCAGGATGCGGGGATGAAGTTCGCTGATATCGCGCATGTGCAGAATTACGCTGACGCCGATGCGGTGCTGGCAGTGGCGCGCGAGCAGAAGATTGCGGCGATTTTGCCTGGTGTGACCGATGTCTCTTATCTGACCGGTAGCCGCGTGGCTGCTGAACTCGGACTGGCCGGTTTTGATACTCCGGACGTCAGCGATACGCTATTCCTTAAAGATCGTTTCCGCGCCTGGGCAGAGCTGAAAGGCTATCCGATTCCGCGCGCGGTTAACGAACCGGAAGCGGCGGGTGATTTGCCTTTTCCGCTACTGGTTAAGCCAATTGATGCCTATAGCGGGATCGGTATTACGCTGGTGCGCGAGCCTGGTGCATTGCCGCAGGCGGTTGAACTGGCACGCGGCGCCTCCCGTAATGGCCACTGCGTTATCGAAACCTTCTGTGAAGGCGCGTTATACAGCCATTCGGCATTTATTCGCGGCGGTGAGATTGTCTGTGAATTTTTTGTCGATGAATATTGCACCGTTTATCCCTGGCAGGTGAACAGCAGTAGTCTGAGTTTGACGCTCACCGAAGCGATGCGCGATCGCGTCAGCGAATGCATGCAGACGCTGGTGCGGGAATTGCAACTCGTTGATGGCTTACTGCATACCCAGTTCATTGCCAATGAATACGATTTTTGGCTGATTGAATTAACCCGCCGTTGCCCAGGCGATCTCTATTCACGTTTGATTGAATTGTCCACTGGCGAAAACTATTCCGCCGGATTTGTCACTCCCTTTATTGGTCGCGAAACTGCATTCAGCGCGCGTCGCCCCGCGCATCAGCGAGCCATCGCCCGGCATACCATTTCCAGCGATGCTGAAAGTCACTTTGTCGGCTATCGTTTTGCCCCGATTGCGGCACGAATTATTGAAACTATCCCGCTGAAGTTACTTGGCGATCCTCTGCTGCCCGCGCCGCGCGACAGGGCGGGGCTGGTTTTTGCCGAGTTTGAGGATTTCGCCGAACTGGCGCGATTGACGCCACAGCTCAAAAACTATTTTTCTTTTAAAACGATTTAAGGACTGGATTATGGCCAAGCCTTTGCGCCTTGCATTCATCGGTGGTGGTATCAATTCCGCCATCGGCATGACACATAAAATCGCCAGCCAGATGGACGGGCACTTCCAGTTGACGGCGGGGTGTTTCAGCCGTGATGAAAGCATCAATCAGCAAACCGGTGCGGCCTGGGGACTGGAGAAGCGCGCGATTTATCAGGATGCGCTATTGATGCTGGAAAAAGAGCATCAACGCCTTGATGCGGTGGTGGTGCTGACGCCGACGCCTGCGCATCGCGACATTCTGCTGGCCTGCCTGGAGTACCCGTTACCGATCATTTGCGAGAAGGCGATGGTAGCGACGGTGGATGATGCGCAAGAGATCCAGCAGCGGGTTGATGAAGTTAACAGCCCGCTGTATGTGACATTCAACTATACCGGCTATCCGATGGTGCGCGAACTACGCCAGCGCCTGTTGAGCGGCGGGCTTGGACGAGTTCAGCAGGTGATGGTCGAAATGCCGCAGGAAGGTTTTAGCCGTTGCCGCAATGATGGCAGTGTGACGTTACCGCAACTCTGGCGTCGAGTGGACGGCGAAATCCCGACGGTATCGCTGGATCTCGGGGTTCATGTGCACCAATTGGTAGAGTTTATCACCGACAAACAGGCGCTGGATGTTTACGCTGTCAACAGCACGTTTGCGCGAGTGCCGAACGTGGTAGACACCGTCAATATCATCTCGCGTTATAGCGACGATATGGTGTGTAACTACTGGTACGGTAAAGCCGCGCTTGGTTTCCGCAACGGTTTGCGGATCCGCATTTATGGTACGGAAGGCAGCGCCGAATGGTTGCAGATGGAGCCGGAGTATCTGCGCCTCGCTGATATTCACGGTAATGTGCGTATTGTCGATCGTACTGCGGGTGATAACACCATCGCCAATCTGGATCGTTACTGCCGCTTTAAAGCTGGTCATCCTGCAGGTTTTATTGAAGCTTTTGCCAACTACTACTGCGATATCGCCGCCGCTTTGCGTGGCGAAGCAAACAGCTATGCGATTGGCTCTGCCACCGCATTACAGGGATTGTCATTCCTGGAAAGCGCGAACAGAAGTGCGATTGCGCAACAAAAAATAGTGTTGTGATTGCCCCCCCTATAATATGTTTTGACCGAGTCTCTGAGGTAACTATGTCTATTCTTGAAAAAATTTGCGAATCCAAAAACCATTTTATCGATACTATCGCGGAAATGCAGCAGAATGGCCGCCCGTTGGTATTGTGCGGTGCCGGTAATCTGGGTCAGAAAACGTGGGAATTTTTGACCAGTAGAGGTGTGAAAGTCGACTATGTTGCGGTAAATGAGAAGTACTTTACCGAATGTGCTGTTTTTTATGGTTATAATATCATCAATTTAGACCGCATGACGGAAAGAGATGAGACCTATAATTACATTCTGGCAATTCAGTATGTCAGTGAAGAATTAGAAGCTATGCTGCGTAAGAATGCAGAAAGTATTTTGATTTTTGATCAATCATTTATTGGTGTTAATACCGATACACTTTATTCCCTTGAATTTTGTCAGGAAAACGAACCGCTGCTGACTGAGTTCTATAATTCTCTTGGCGACGAGAAATCTAAAGAAACGTTAGTTGCTTTTATCAACCAGCGCATTTGCGCACGTAGTTCATACTATGGCAAATATTTCGATCCTAACCATTATTTGGCAGAAGATTTAGTACGCCTACAAGATGATGAAGTGTACGTTGATTGTGGCGCCTATGACGGTGACAGCGTACTTGCTTTTCTGAAGGCAGCAGAGAAGCAGGGGGTTAAAAAACCAGCGAAAATTCTGGCCTTTGAGCCTGAAGAAAAGAATTTTGAATTGCTGAAAAATGCCAATATTGGCGATGTAAAATTGACCGCAATCAATAAAGGTGTATGGTCGGAAAATACGACATTGCGTTTCGAGTCTGGAATGGATGTATCCTCCCGTTTGAGTGAAGGGGAAGGCAATACTTCAATCGATGTCATCAGCATTGATAGTGCGCTTGAAGGCAGCAACCATGCGACCTTTATTAAGATGGATATTGAGGGTGCGGAACTGGAGGCCTTGAAAGGAGCGCAACAAACTATTCGTGCATCGTTGCCTGTGTTGACGATCAGCCTTTATCATAAGCCTGAAGATCTGATCACGATCCCGCAATATATCCGCGAACTTTCAGATGATTATCGTTTTTACCTGCGCGGACACCATCCGGCGCTGGCTTTCGAGCTAGTATTATATGCATTACCGTCGAAACGTGTGGTGTTATAAAGGCAAATAACCCCCCATTTCACCCACTATTCATCCGATTAAAACCACTCCAGAATCGGATAATCATGCCGATAACTCAATTAACGCAGGGCTGTTTATCGTGAATTCACTCTATACCGCTGAAGGTGTAATGGATAAACACTCGCTGTGGCAGCGTTATGTACCTCTTGTGCGTCACGAAGCATTGCGCCTACAGGTGCGATTGCCGGCGAGTGTGGAACTGGACGACCTGCTACAGGCGGGCGGTATTGGTCTACTGAATGCTGTAGACCGATACGACGCTCTGCAAGGAACGGCATTTACCACTTACGCAGTGCAGCGTATTCGTGGGGCGATGCTGGACGAATTGCGCAGCCGCGATTGGGTGCCGCGCAGCGTCCGGCGTAATGCCCGCGAAGTGGCGCAGGCCATGGGGCAACTGGAGCAAGAACTGGGGCGTAACGCGACGGAAACAGAAGTGTCGCAACGCCTTGGGATTCCTGTCGAGGAATACCGTCAGATGCTGCTCGATACCAACAATAGCCAGCTTTTCTCCTATGATGAATGGCGGGAAGAGCACGGCGACAGTATCGAGCTGGTGACTGACGATCATCAACAGGAAAACCCGTTATTCCAGCTAATGGAAAGTAATTTGCGTCACCGGGTGATGGAAGCCATTGAATCTCTCCCGGATCGCGAACAACTTGTCCTGACGCTGTACTACCAGGAAGAGCTTAATCTCAAAGAGATTGGCGCTGTTCTTGAAGTAGGAGAATCGCGGGTAAGCCAGCTCCATAGTCAGGCTATTAAGCGCTTACGCACCAAGCTGGGTAAGTTATAGGTTGGTGATCCTGCATCGCCCCTGGTAAATGCCGAACAACGCATTGACAACCAGGAGTTATCATGACGGTGCAGCAACCTAAAAGACGGCCTCTAAGCCGCTACCTTAAAGACTTTAAACACAGCCAGACGCATTGTGCTCATTGCCATAAGTTGCTCGACCGCATCACACTGGTCCGCCGGGGCGAAATCGTAAACAAAATTGCGATTTCCCGGCTGGATATGCTGTTGGATGAAGCGGCCTGGCAACAAGAGCAAAAAGAGTGGGTTGCACTTTGTCGTTTCTGCGGAGATTTGCACTGCAAAGAGCAGAGCGATTTCTTCGATATCATCGGGTTCAAACAATATCTCTTCGAACAGACTGAGATGAGCCACGGTACGGTGCGCGAGTATGTCGTGCGCCTGCGCCGACTTGGCAATCATCTGAGCGAGCTAAACATCTCCCGTGATTTGCTAAATGAAGGGTTCCTCGACGAAAATCTGGAGCCATGGTTACCCGCGACCAGCACCAATAACTATCGGATTGCTTTGCGCAAATATGCTCAGTTTAAGACGCAGATGCGTTTTACGCCGATGCAAAAAATGGCTGTCGGCGCGAGATCTGATATATATTAAAAAAGAATAACATGCAGTGAGTCATTGCTTGTGATTCTGTTTTTTCCAGGCAATGCACCGTTGCAGCCAATTCTTTTATCGGGGTAACTATGAAACTAGCACTTCTGGGACGTCGGGCGCTGATGGCCGTTATGGCCGTCACGCTGGTGGCTGGGGTAAGCGCGAAAACATTCGCTGCGGAAAACCTGCTGAATAAAGTCAAAGAGCGCGGCACGCTGCTCGTCGGTCTGGAAGGCACGTATCCGCCGTTCAGTTTCCAGGGAAATGACGGCAAGCTGACTGGTTTTGAAGTGGAGTTCGCCGATGCGTTAGCGAAGCATTTGGGTGTGAAAGCCGTTCTGAAGCCGACGAAATGGGACGGTATGCTGGCCTCGCTGGACTCGAAACGCATCGATGTGGTGATCAACCAGGTGACCATCTCTGATGAACGCAAGAAAAAATATGATTTCTCCACGCCCTATACCATCTCTGGTATCCAGGCGCTGGTGAAAAAAGGCAATGAAGCTGGCATTAAATCCGCTGCCGATCTGAAAGGGAAAAAAGTCGGCGTTGGCTTGGGCACTAACTACGAAGAATGGTTGCGCCAGAACGTCCAGGGCGTCGATATTCGCACCTATGACGATGATCCGACAAAATACCAGGATCTGCGTGTTGGTCGCATCGATGCGATTCTGGTGGATCGCCTTGCGGCTCTGGATCTGGTGAAAAAAACCAAAGATACCTTGGCAGTAGCCGGTGATGCGTTCTCGCGCCAAGAATCCGGCGTGGCGCTACGTAAGGGTAATGAAGATCTGTTGCAGGCGATTGATGTGGCAATCGCCGATATGCAAAAAGATGGCACGATGAAATCGCTGTCGGAAAAGTGGTTTGGAACAGATGTGACGAAGTGATCGTTCCTCGTTAAAAAAGGCGCTTGAAAAAGCGCCTTTTTTATTTCATCTCTGTAAATGTGCATAATAAAAACAATACACAACGTTATTCGGTCTTCGGAGGTTTTATGTCTTTGCACAACCTGACCCGCTTTCCGCGTCTTGAATTTATTGGCGCACCGACTCCGCTGGAGTACCTGCCGCGACTGTCTGATTACCTTGGGCGCGAGATTTTCATCAAACGTGATGATGTGACGCCGATTGCGATGGGTGGCAACAAGCTGCGCAAACTGGAGTTTCTTGCTGCTGATGCGCTACGCGAAGGCGCGGACACGCTGATCACCGCAGGCGCGATTCAGTCTAACCATGTTCGCCAGACCGCTGCAGTGGCGGCGAAACTGGGTTTGCACTGCGTTGCGCTACTGGAAAACCCCATCGGTACGACGGCGGAAAACTATCTCAGCAATGGCAACCGCTTGCTGCTGGATCTGTTCAATGCGCAAATTGAAATGTGCGATGCGTTGACCGATCCGGTTGCGCAACTGGACGCGCTCGCTACACGAGTCGAGGCGCAGGGCTTTCGCCCGTATGTGATTCCGGTCGGAGGTTCTAATGCGCTGGGCGCCATGGGCTACGTTGAGAGCGCGCTGGAAATTGCCCTGCAGTGCGAAGGCGCGGTTGCGCTGTCGTCGGTGGTGGTGGCCTCCGGTAGCGCCGGAACTCATGCCGGACTTGCCGTCGGGCTGGAGCAGTTGCTGCCGGATGTCGAGTTAATTGGCGTTACTGTTTCGCGCAGCGTGGCGGATCAAAAACCCAAAGTTGTGACCTTGCAACAGGCGATCGCCCACGATCTGGAGATAAGCGCGAAAGCCGATATTGTGCTGTGGGATGACTACTTTGCACCGGGTTATGGCATGCCAAATGAAGAGGGAATGGAAGCTGTGAAGTTGCTGGCGCGTCTGGAAGGGATTTTGCTCGATCCTGTCTATACCGGTAAGGCGATGGCGGGTTTGCTCGATGGCATTGAGCAGAAACGTTTTAGAGACGATGGCCCGATCCTTTTCGTCCATACCGGCGGCGCGCCAGCGCTCTTCGCCTACTATCCGCATATCTGACCCGCAGGCAGCATACTGATGCAAGAGAGCTTACAGCTAGTTATCGATTCTACCCCTTATCTGCTCAAGGGTGCCGTATTCACACTGCAATTGAGTATTGGCGGCATGTTTTTTGGTTTGCTGCTGGGCTTTGTGCTGGCGTTGATGCGAATGTCGCCGCTGCTGCCGGTACGCTGGCTGGCGCGCTTTTATATCTCGATTTTTCGCGGTACGCCGCTGATCGCTCAGCTTTTTATGATCTATTACGGTCTGCCGCAGTTTGGCATAGAGCTGGATCCCATCCCTTCGGCGATGATTGGTCTTTCGCTTAACACTGCAGCTTATGCAGCGGAAACCTTGCGAGCAGCCATCTCTTCTATCGATAAGGGGCAATGGGAAGCGGCCGCCAGTATTGGCATGACGTCCTGGCAAACGCTACGCCGCGCGATCCTTCCGCAGGCCGCTCGCGTGGCGCTACCGCCGTTGAGTAATAGTTTTATCAGCCTGGTCAAAGATACTTCGCTGGCCGCAACCATTCAGGTGCCGGAGTTGTTCCGTCAGGCGCAACTGATCACATCTCGCACACTGGAAGTGTTCACCATGTATCTGGCGGCATCGCTGATCTACTGGGTTATGGCGACCGTGCTTTCCACGTTGCAGAACTATTTTGAAAACCAGCTTAACCGTCAGGAGCGTGATGTAAAATGAGTGCTATAGACGTTAAAAATCTGGTGAAAAAATTCCACGGACAGACCGTCCTGCACGGTATCGATCTGGAGGTACAGGAAGGGGAAGTGGTGGCGATTATCGGCCCTAGCGGGTCCGGTAAAACCACCTTGCTGCGCAGTATTAATCTGCTGGAACAGCCGGAAAGCGGGATGATCCGCGTGGGGGGTATCACCATTGATACCTCACGATCACCTGGCGAGCAGAAAAAGGCTATCCGCCAGTTGCGTCAGCATGTCGGATTTGTGTTCCAGAACTTCAATCTGTTTCCTCACCGGACGGTGCTGGAGAACATTATTGAAGGGCCAGTGATTGTGAAGGGCGAAGCTAAAAAAGAGGCTTGCGCGCGGGCGCGTCAGTTGCTGGAGAAAGTGGGGTTGAAGGGGAAAGAGGAGAGTTTTCCACGTCGTTTGTCAGGCGGTCAGCAGCAGCGCGTCGCGATTGCTCGCGCATTGGCGATGCGTCCTGATGTTATCCTTTTTGACGAGCCAACTTCCGCGCTCGATCCTGAACTGGTTGGCGAAGTGCTGAATACTATTCGTCAACTGGCGCAGGAGAAACGCACCATGGTGATTGTGACCCACGAGATGAGTTTTGCCCGCGATGTGGCAGACAGGGCGATTTTTATGGATCAGGGGCGTATTGTGGAGCAAGGGCCGGCGAAGCTGCTGTTTTCCCAGCCACAACAACCACGCACCCGGCAGTTTCTGGAAAAATTCCTGAGGCAATAAACACGGCGCGATTCCGCTTGCCTGTTTGCTGAATCGCGTTGATTTACCCTAACCTAAATTTTGCGGGTGGAATTAATAGCATGCCGATGATGCGGCTATTTTTCGTGTATATCCCTGTAATTATCCAATAGCCACGCAGTTTTTCCTGTGGGTTGCCAGCGTTAAATCCGTCAGCCTCTGCAACTTATTTCCATATTAGCCGATATTTTATATTCATAATTAAGCTTTATGTGTTAGCTTAATGTATACATAATAATGATTATTAAAAGCAGGGGTATTACCGGTCGGTATGCAGGATAAAGAATTTTTTACCTGGCGGCGCGAAATGATGTCGTGCTTCCAGGAGATGACAGCGGCTAAGGACGTTTATACAGAGTTACAGCGGCAAACACAGTTGCTGGAGTTTGATTACTTCGCACTTTGCATTCGCCACCCAGTGCCATTTACGCGGCCCAGGATTAGCGTTGAAACGACGTATCCGCAGACCTGGATGCAGCATTATCAGGCGGAGAATTACTTTGCCATTGATCCGGTGCTTAAAGCGGAAAATTTCATTCAAGGACATTTGCCCTGGAATGACAAGCTCTTCAAGGATGCGATGGTATTGTGGGATGCTGCACGGGATCATGGTCTGCGAAAAGGGATCTCACAATGCCTGATGCTGCCTAATCATGCGCTGGGTTTCCTCTCGGTTTCGCGTAGCAGCCTGCTTGGCAAAATGATGTCTGAAGATGAGATTGAACTGCGGTTGCAGACGCTGGTGCAGCTCAGCCTGCTGGCGTTGACGCGACTGGAAGATCAGATGGTGTTGACACCGGAAATGCGCTTCAGTAAGCGTGAGCGCGAGATCCTTAAATGGACGGCGGAAGGCAAGACTTCGGCGGAAATCGCCATGATTTTGTCGATCTCTGAGAATACCGTCAATTTTCATCAGAAGAATATGCAGAAGAAATTCAATGCGCCGAATAAAACACAGATTGCCTGTTATGCTGCGGCGACCGGAATGATTTGATTATTCACTGCGACGGCTCAGAAATCAGCCGGCTGTCAGGTAACCAGACAGCCGGTTTTTTATTACTGGCGGTAAGCTTGTTTAATTTGCTTAACAGTGCTGGAAAATACCGCTGCCTGAGCTTCATTTTCCATTTGTTCAATTTGCTTTTCCATTTTAATGATGACGCGGCCCGCATCTGCCTGGCCCATTGCTTGCAGCATCAGCGTCAACAATGATTTCAGGCAAGATACTTCCTGCGCCAAATCCTTTGCATTTTCAGCAGTGGAAAAATCAGGTGTGCTCAATTTATTTTCCTCGGTATGTAGCCGCGCCGTTGCGCGACGATCACTGTTAAAGCGGCGGAGTATACCACAATCCGGCCAAAAGAATGCAGTGGTTGTTTTTTGATCGTTATTGTCTGGTTTGTTAGATTAAACTTACTGTAATAAATATCAGAATTTTCTATTACCTAAGAATATATGTTTAAACGGGGTTCAAACGTGGTTAATTGTTGTTACATATTACTTAGATAATTACTGCGAAAGCAAAAACCTTTTTGGCAACTTTATGGAAAATGCAGTTTAGACTTTCTTGCGCAACGCCTTGAGAACATGCAAACACTTTCCACATCTTGTACAGCTTAATTTCCAGAAATGAGAACAAAATCGAAAAGTGCGGGTTATTTTACCTTTCATTATTGGATGAAAACCCGTTAATATACGTTTAATTAGCTTTCAGCTGCGTTATCCCTTTTTTCGGAGATACTCCATTGATCAACGTACTACTTGTTGATGATCATGAACTGGTGCGCGCAGGGATACGACGCATTCTTGAAGACGTTAAAGGCATAAAGGTCACGGGTGAAGTCAACTGCGGTGAAGATGCTATCAAATGGTGTCGGGCCAATTCCGTTGATGTCGTCTTGATGGATATGAGTATGCCCGGAATCGGTGGCCTTGAAGCCACGCGTAAAATTGCGCGTGCTAACGTCGACGCCAAAGTCATTATGCTTACCGTTCACACGGAAAACCCTCTGCCAGCGAAAGTCATGCAGGCGGGTGCTGCCGGTTATCTGAGTAAAGGTGCCGCGCCACAGGAAGTGGTGAATGCGATTCGCTCTGTGCATTCCGGACAGCGCTACATCGCCTCTGATATTGCTCAGCAAATGGCACTCAGCCAGATTGAACCTGAAAAAACAGATTCGCCGTTTGCCTGTTTGTCTGAACGAGAATTGCAGATTATGCTGATGATCACGAAAGGTCAGAAGGTGAATGAGATTTCTGAACAACTCCATCTGAGCCCCAAAACGGTGAATAGCTATCGCTACCGGATGTTCAGTAAATTGAACATTCACGGTGATGTCGAATTGACGCACCTCGCCATTCGCCATGGTCTGTGTAATGCGGAGACGTTGTTAAGTCAGTGAATGAAGTTTTTGATTCAAAAGCCTTCCTCAAAACGGTGACCAGCAAACCCGGCGTGTATCGTATGTATGACGCTGGAGATACCGTTATCTATGTTGGTAAAGCGAAAGATCTTAAAAAACGCCTTTCCAGCTATTTCCGCAGCAATCTTGCCTCCCGAAAAACCGAAGCACTGGTCGCTCAAATCCAACAGATTGATGTGACGGTGACGCATACCGAAACTGAGGCGCTGCTGCTGGAGCATAACTACATCAAGCTTTATCAGCCTCGCTATAACGTCTTGTTGCGGGATGATAAATCTTATCCGTTGATTTTTCTCAGCGGCGATACGCATCCTCGACTGTCGATGCACCGGGGTGCGAAACATGCAAAAGGGGAGTATTTCGGCCCGTTTCCTAACGGCTATGCCGTGCGCGAGACGCTGGCGCTGCTGCAGAAAATATTCCCCGTCCGCCAGTGTGAGAATAGCGTTTATCGCAACCGCTCCCGCCCGTGCCTGCAATACCAGATTGGTCGCTGCCTTGGGCCGTGTGTCGCGGGCCTGGTCAGTGAAGAAGAGTATGCGCAGCAAGTTGAGTATGTTCGCTTGTTTCTTGCCGGGAAAGACGATCAGGTGTTGACGCAACTTATCGCCCGCATGGAGAAGGCCAGCCAGGCGCTGGAATTCGAAGAAGCCGCACGCGTGCGCGACCAGATTCAGGCGGTACGGCGGGTCACGGAAAAACAGTTTGTCTCTAACACCGGCGACGATCTTGATGTTATCGGCGTGGCGTTTGATGCTGGCATGGCCTGCGTACACGTGCTGTTTATTCGCCAGGGGAAAGTCCTCGGTAGCCGCAGTTACTTTCCCAAAGTGCCTGGCGGTACGGCGTTGGGTGAAGTGGTGGAAACGTTTGTCGGTCAGTTTTATTTGCAGGGCAGCCAGATGCGAACTCTGCCTGGCGAAATCCTGCTGGATTTCAATCTCAGTGATAAAACGCTGTTGGCCGATTCACTCTCTGAGCTGGCTGGCCGCCGGGTTAATGTACAGACTAAACCGCGCGGCGATCGCGCGCGCTATCTGAAGCTGGCGCGCACAAATGCTGCCACGGCACTTAGCACCAGGCTTTCGCAGCAATCGACCGTTCACCAGCGTCTGGCCGCGCTGGCCAGCGTGTTGCAACTGCCGGAAGTAAAACGGATGGAGTGCTTTGATATTAGCCATACGATGGGCGAACAAACAGTTGCGTCATGTGTGGTTTTTGATACCAATGGGCCATTACGCCCGGAGTACCGCCGCTATAACATCACCGGTATTACTCCCGGCGATGACTATGCGGCAATGAATCAGGTCCTTAGTCGCCGTTATGGCAAAGCGATTGAGGAAAGCAAAATTCCTGACGTGATCCTTATTGACGGTGGCAAAGGGCAACTGGGTCAGGCGAAGGCGGTTTTTGCCGAGCTAGATGTTCCGTGGAATAAGCACAAGCCGTTGCTGCTGGGCGTTGCGAAAGGCGCCGATCGCAAAGCTGGGCTTGAAACGCTGTTCTTTGAGCCGGAAGGTGAGGGGTTTAGTCTGCCACCGGACTCTCCGGCACTGCATGTTATCCAGCATATCCGCGATGAATCGCACGACCATGCGATCAGTGGTCACCGGAAAAAACGCGCCAAAGTGAAGAACACCAGTTCGCTGGAAACGATCGAAGGCGTGGGGCCAAAGCGTCGCCAAATGCTGTTGAAATATATGGGTGGATTGCAGGGATTGATCAATGCCAGTGTTGATGAAATATCAAAAGTGCCGGGAATCTCGCAAAGCCTGGCAGAAAAGATCTTCTACTCGTTGAAACATTAGGGGCTCTGTAGCACCATAGAGCGAAAATTTACGGACAACAGACAGTTAACGCCACTATGCGATTAAATATTCCTACGCTGCTTACCCTTTTTCGCGTCATCCTGATCCCTTTTTTCGTGCTGGCGTTTTATCTTCCTTTTTACTGGTCACCATTCGTTTGTGCGCTCATTTTTTGTGTCGCGGCGATAACCGACTGGTTTGACGGCTACTTGGCGCGCCGCTGGAATCAGAGCACCCGTTTTGGCGCCTTCCTCGATCCGGTTGCCGATAAAGTGCTGGTCGCCATCGCGATGGTGCTGGTGGCTGAGCATTATCATACCTGGTGGGTAACACTGCCTGCGGCTACCATGATCGCCCGTGAGATCATTATTTCCGCGCTGCGTGAGTGGATGGCGGAGATGGGGAAACGCAGTCGCGTAGCGGTATCCTGGATCGGTAAAGTGAAAACCACTGCACAAATGATGGCGTTGGTAGGGCTGCTGTGGCGTCCAAATATCTGGGTTGAATATGCAGGCATTGCGTTGTTCTTCGTTGCTGCCGGGCTGACACTGTGGTCAATGCTGCAATATCTGAATGCAGCACGTGGCGATCTGCTTGAGCCTTGATCGTATCGTCGTAATTTTCAGCAAACGATCCGGGTTTTGAAAAATATCGTTGACTCAGTGCGTCAGGTAAGTAGAATGCAACGCATCGGAAGGCAGCATGGCTTGCCAGAAGATAGAAAAATCAAGTGATTAGAAAAAAACTTGATAATGCGGGAATAGCTCAGTTGGTAGAGCACGACCTTGCCAAGGTCGGGGTCGCGAGTTCGAGTCTCGTTTCCCGCTCCAATTAAGACATCGGCTTACAAAGCGGGTGTTGGCTGAAAAGTATCCAGATTCACGGCGCGTTAGCAAAGCGGTTATGTAGCGGATTGCAAATCCGTCTAGTCCGGTTCGACTCCGGAACGCGCCTCCAATTTCTTCCCGAGCCCGGATGGTGGAATCGGTAGACACAAGGGATTTAAAATCCCTCGGCGTTCGCGCTGTGCGGGTTCAAGTCCCGCTCCGGGTACCATGGGAAAACAAGAATAAAATCAATGATAAGCAGTGTCGTGTAAACCACCGAAAGGTGGTTTTTTTATTGTCTTTTTTCGCCATTCGCCATTCTTTCGCCATTCGACTTCGCCATATGAAGAGGGCATTACTGCCCTCTAACTACCGGAACTATTGAAACTTTACGGTTATATTTCGCTGTCTGAGATACGTTTTTATTGCCTGAAACTTCCTGTTTTTCATTTAGCGTCCCTTTCAGATCCGATATCCCTTTAGCCTTCAGATCGTGAAAAGTAAATTGAAAATCAAGATCCGGATATTTCGCCATAGCTACTTTCTTTGCCTTCATTATTGAAACACTAAACGAACGAATGAAACACGCCTGATCCATTCCTGTTTATGCCGCCTGATTTGGCGGCATTCCCGTAGGAACAGCAGGCATCTATTGCCGCCGCGCTGGAGCTGGAATCCGAACCGCTGAATGTGATCGTCCGGGTGGTTGCTTACCGTGACATGATGCTCAGGCAGCGTATTAATGGTGGTGGGCAGCGTGCATGTTAAGCCATACCGTATCGTCCGATCTTGATAATCTTGTCGGCAACTTGGATATTAAGCGACGTGATTTACAGCACCGGTGAAAATATTCGAAGCGTTATTGCATCAGGGCTTCTGAAATAAGGTCTGTGACCATTTTGATATCATTAACTGCACAAAAAACGTACTGATCTTCTCGCGCGTTTTTTCAGTCTTATCCTACTTCAGGCAGCAAACCGGCGACGATTAAAAACTGAATGGCGATAACCGCAATGCCACAGGCGAAAATCAGGCACAGTATGGGTTTGCCGCCGGGAACACGATAAGTATGTTGCGAATTATGTTTCCGGCTTTGCCAGGCCAGCATTGACGGTAACAGAAGTGCCAGCACGGAAAGCGCGACACCGGCATAGCCGAGCGCCATCACAAATCCGCGCGGATAAAACAGCGCAAAGGCCAGCGGCGGCAGGAACGTGATTATTCCGCTTTGCAGGCGTCCGGCAGCGTTGTTACGCCGCTGGAAAAGATCCGCGAGATAATCAAATAATCCCAGCGATACGCCGAGGAAAGAGGTCGCCAGCGCCAGATCGGCAAACAGGTGAACGGCCAGTTCCACATGCGGCGAGGCCACCACTTCGCGCAAAGCTTGCAGCAACCCGTTTAATCCTGCTTGGCTGGCCAGTAGCCCCATAAACATTGATGAATCAATACTGCCGAGTGTTGTAAGCTGCCAGAAAATATAGGCCACCAGCGGAATGGCGCTGCCGGTGATAAATATCTTGCGCAACTTGCGGATATCGCCGCCCATGTAACTAACAATGCTCGGTACGCTACCGTGAAAACCAAACGAGGTGAAGATCACCGGAATTGCCGACAGCGCCAGTCCTTTTTCCAGCGGCATGGTCAGCAAATTCGTCTGGTGAACATGCGGCATTAACAGCGCCAGCATCACCACGAGGAAGAGGAGCTTGGCGCTGAAAAGAAAGCGGTTAAACAGATCGACAAGCGAAGTACCTGCGCATACGACACCACCAGCAATAATAGTGAACAGCAGCACACCGGCGACGGGCGAAAGCGCAACGTTAAACCACTGGCTGATACTGGACGCCAGCAACTCTCCTGCGCCGCTGATGTACGCTGCGGTCAGCGCGTACATTAAAAACATCATACTGAAACCTGTGATCCACTGCCCATAGCGACCAAGATAACGCCTTGCCAGCGATCCCAGACCGGTATCGGCGGGAACATGCTGATAAACCTCCAGCAAGAGCAGGGCGGTGTAACACATCACTGCCCACAGCGCGATAAGTAACACGAAAGTGGTGGCAAACCCAACGCCAGCTGCTGCCAGCGGCATTGCCAACATTCCTGCGCCGATCGTGGTGCCAGCGACGATAAAAACACTCCCTAATGTTCTATTTTTCACGCTTTCCTCTGCAATAAAACACACTACCAGCCCAAACTGCGGCGCAGATTAAGATAATTCAGTAGCTTCGTCAAATAGATGTTACATACTTTGTAAGTATATCTTTACGGTAATTTTGGCGGCATCTGCACAACCGGATCGGGCGATATGCCTATTGTGCTGGATGCATGTAAACCTGTCTTAACGCAACACCTTCAGGAAATGTTGTGTTTATGATGCATCTTTTTCGGGGAGGATTTATGGCATCAATACATGGTCACGAAGTACTGAATATGATGATTGCATCAGGCGAACATTACACCACGGAGAGCCTTGCGGAGGCCATTAACGCGCGCTTCGGGGAAACGGCACGTTTTCATACTTGCTCAGCAGAGGGAATGACGGCGGCGGAACTGGTGACATTTTTAGCGGCGCACGGAAAATTCATTCCGGCTGAAGAGGGTTTTTCCACTCACGAAAGTAAAATCTGCCGACATTAATAAAAACGGCGGTAAAGAGTAGTATTTACCGCCTGAGTAATTAGAGCCTATCCCATTAGGCTCTTAGTTCTGCGTATCCAGCGTCGCCAGTTCTTTATCGATGAAATACAAACCTTCACCGCTTTTACCTGCCAGCGTTAATTTATCGATAACCGACTTAAACAATTTCTCTTCTTCGTGCTGTTCGGCAACATACCATTGCAGAAAATTAAAGGTTGGATAATCCTGAGAGGTCATGGCAACGTGCGCCAGTTCATTAATTTTCTGCGTGATCAGTTGCTCATGTTCGTAAGTGGCGCGAAACAGTACATCCAGAGAAGCATAATCGGCAACCAGCGATTCGATACTATTGATGCGCGGCAGGTTGCCGGTATCCGTCAGATAGTCAAACAGACGCTGCATATGCGTCATCTCTTCCTGCGCGTGGCGGCGCAGGAAAGCCGCAGCGCCTTCAAAACTGTGGTAGCTGCACCATGCGCTCATCTGTTGATAAAGCAGGGAAGAAAATAGTTCCAGATTCATTTGTTCATTTAGTTTTTCAACCATCTCTGCTTTTAACATGGCATAGCTCCGGAAAATATAAATATAGAATGGCGGCCACTATAATTTCTTATTTAATTATTTGCAAAAGGTTAAATGAAAAATTATTTATTAAATAATTGAATGAGAATAACACGCATTGTTGTAGTTAATTAAATAAATGAGAATTGTTTTGATTATTAATAAACGAGTGGGCCAGCATGATTGCTGGCCAGGAAATTACCAACTGCCAGTGGTATGGGAAAAGGCCATGCCGCGGCACTGATATTGAATAGTAACTTTTGTATTCATGCAAACCGAACCGCTGATCAGGCTGCATGTTTCGATCGGTTGGCCGAAAGGCACTGCCGTAGCATAACCCATTTGTTGGCACTGCTTGTTAGCCGTTCCTTGTGCGGTGTATTGGTCGTAATTAGCGGTTTGCATCATCGACTGGTTATAGCTCAGACGCACCAGTCCACTGGTGGTATCGACACTGCTGACTTGCACTTCTTTGGTGAGAGTACAGCCAGCAAGCAGGAGCAGCGAAGCGGTAACAAAAATTTTCTTCATGAAATCACTCTGATTCATTTTGGCATGTTCTCATCTTAACGTGCGGATCTGAGGGCAATCGGCAGAATAACCCGTGGAACTGACGCTACTAATCGCGACGGCTAAACGGCGAGGGATTGATGCAAAACTGTGAACCTGCTTTTGATTTTTAAAACGAAATTTCATTAAATTTGAAAGTATGTTTGTCAGGTAGTATGGTTTATCCAACCTTTGCTATCTGAAGCATGTTCACAGGAGATCAAAAATGAAAATTGCACTGATGATGGAAAACAGTCAGGCGGCTAAAAACGCCATCATTCTGAAAGAACTGAAAGCCGTTGCCGATGAAAAAGATTTCCCGGTGTTTAACGTCGGTATGTGCGACGAGAATGACCATCATCTGACTTACATCCACCTGGGCATTATGGCGAGTATTCTGCTTAACGCGAAAGCCGTGGATTTTATCGTAACTGGCTGCGGTACCGGGCAGGGCGCGCTGATGTCGCTGAACATTCATCCAGGTGTGGTGTGCGGCTACTGTATTGATCCCGCGGATGCGTTCCTGTTTGCCCAGATCAACAACGGTAATGCGTTATCGCTGCCGTTTGCGAAAGGTTTTGGTTGGGGCGCGGAACTGAACGTGCGCTTTATTTTTGAGAAAGCCTTTACCGGCCGTAAAGGAGAAGGTTATCCGCCGGAGCGTAAAGAACCGCAGGTACGCAATGCAGGGATCCTGAACCAGGTAAAAGCCGCGGTGGTTAAAGACAATTACCTCGATTCCCTGCGCGCCATTGACCGTGAACTGGTTAAAACGGCCGTCTCCGGCGAACGCTTCCAGCAGTGCTTCTTTGAGCACTGCCAGAACAAAGAGATTGAAGCCTTCGTTCGCGAAGTGTTGGCCTGATAAAAGCCCGCCGTAGCTGGCCTGGCTGCGGCGGTCCCTTTACGCTTTTTTCTTCTGCGATACTGCGCTACCGGCATCTCTGATCAGGCGCAATGTATCAAACATTCCAGCCAGGCAAATCAGCGCGATAAACACAAACGCCAGCCGGAAACTGATCCCTTCAATGCCAGTGATATGCAGCCACTCACTGATATGTTCACCAATACGAATACCAATCGCACCAAGCGTGATACCCAGGCCGACAGCCAGTTGTGTAGCGGTACTGAATAGTGTATTGGCATAACTCATTTGTGGTGACTGGACATCGGTAAAGGCGAGGGTGTTGACACCGGTAAACTGTACCGAGCGGAAGACGCCACCCAGGAACAGTGCCACAAAGGTGAGCCAGACAGGCGTTGCCGAGATAAGAAAAGCGCAGGCCAGCAACGCCAGCAAAATCGCATAATCCCCAGCGGCACATTGATAAAGAAGATCCAGCGCCAGTCAGCATAATGCGTAATAAACCCCCCCAGCGGTGGGCCGATGATCGGCGCGACCAGCGCGGGCCAGGTTAGCGTGGCGATGGCGGTAATAAGCTGCGTGGTGCGCAGTACGGCGAGACGCCCAACCGGCACCATCAAGGCGCCGCCGACGCCCTGCAAAATACGCATGCTGACGAACATTTCTACGCTGGTCGACAGTCCACACAATATTGAAGCAATAGTGAAGATAGCCAGCGCCAGCGAAAAGACATTGCGTGCACCAAAGCGATCGGCAATCCAGCCGCTGGCCGGGATCAGCACTGCGAGGGTAATTAAATAAGCACTGATACCGATGTTCAGCGCAACGGCTTCGACACCAAACGTTTTTGCCATATCCGGTAGGGCGGTAGCGATTAATGTGCCGTCGATAAACTCCATAAAGAAAGCGCCAGCTACCAGAAGCGCAGCGGGAGAAAGACCTCCTGTCTTCCACAAAAGGGGGCTTCCACGCATTGTGAGTCTGTCATTTGCAAAAATAATTGAGAATACTAAAAAAAATTTAGTGTGCTAAATGCAAGATTTATAATTGAATTTTTAACAAAGCTACTGCATTTTTATTTTTTGAAACGTGATCTCCATCACATGATGATTGATTTTTGTGATGAGGGTCATATTATGTACGCATTGGAATGTAACACCTGCATAACAAATCGCCGGAGCAAAAAATGAAACTGCGTAAAATTCTGAAGCATATGTTTGAAACCTATTGCAAAACTTTCAAAGATGTACCGCCAGGCGCTATGTTCTGATGATAAAAAAACCTGCTTCAGCAGGTTTTTTTATGCCCGCCGCCCGGCGGCCAGGCCTACTCATACGCACGAATTCCCGCTACTATGGCGCACTTTATTTAAGGAGCGCCTATGTCACAGAATCTCTCCACCGACCAGGAACTGGTATCCGATATCGTTGCCTGTCAGCTCGTCATCAAACAGATCCTCGACGTTATCGACGTCATCGCGCCGGTTGAAGTGCGTGAGAAAATGTCTCATCAGCTTAAGAGTATCGATTTTGCAACCCATCCGGCAGCCACCGACCCGGTTACCCGCCGTGCAATACAGAAAGCTATCGCCTTAATTGAGCTGAAATTTACTCCTCAGGGTGAAGCTCACTAAGAACGATGCCTGGCAGGGATGTGACACAGCGGGAATTATGAAACACGGTTTTGATCAACAATAACCCACTTTAATCAACCCACCTTCAACGTAAGGAGTCGGACATGAAAAAAGTGGCGGTGTTGTTGGCGCCCGGTTTCGAAGAAGCAGAAGCGATTATCACCATTGATATCCTGCGTCGTTTAAATATTGAAGTCGAGACACTGGCCTGCGCGGAGTCCCGCGCAGTGGTCAGTTATCACTCTATTCCGATGGTTGCAGACTGCACGCTGGCTGAGCGTCAGGCAAAGCTGTATGACGCCATCGTATTACCCGGCGGGCCGCAGGGCAGCGTGAATCTGGCTGCCAGCAAAGCGGTGGTGCAATTTATTGAACAGCACGACACAGCTGGCAAGTTAATTTGCCCTCTCTGCTCCGCTGCTGCTCGCGTGCTGGGCGGCAATGGCTTGCTGAAGGGCCGCCGCTATGTCTGCTCCGGCGATCTGTACGAAACTGTCAATGATGGTGAGTATGTCGACGCGCCTGTGGTTGAAGATGGCAACCTGATCAGCGGTAAAGGCCTCGGGTTGGCTTTCGATTTTGCGTTGACGATTGCCGCGCGTTTGCAGGGGGACGAAACTGCGGCGCGGGATCACGCCGATCATATCTACTATAGCTGGTAATTTTTCTGCCCGGATGCGCCCTGCATCCGGGACAAGGATAAGCTGGCTGATGTTATGGATTATCCTGCTTTTACCCTTTCTATTTGTATGACAAAATCGCCAGATTTTATGTTCTATATCGCTGAATTTATGTACGGAATTACTGTAATTCTGCGGTGTGATGCCGCTCTCCTATGGAGAATCAATTTCCCGCTAAAACTACTTCCAGCACAGGTGTCCAGGGATGTGCGGACTCTAATGCCTTGTTTTATTAACTTTTAAATGAATCGGTAGATATTTTCCCCTACATAAAAGAAAGCTAATGCTGGAGTTTACCATGCACAAATTCACTAAAGCGTTGGCGGCCATCGGTCTGGCTGCCGTTATGTCACAATCCGCTATCGCTGAAACGATGAAGCTCGGGTTTCTGGTTAAACAGCCGGAAGAGCCCTGGTTCCAGACTGAATGGAAGTTTGCCGACAAGGCGGGCAAGGATTTGGGTTTTGAAGTAATTAAAATCGCCGTTCCTGATGGTGAAAAAACGCTAAACGCCATTGATAGCCTGGCGGCCAGCGGTGCAAAAGGATTTGTTATTTGTACTCCTGATCCCAAACTTGGCGCGGCGATTGTCGCCAAAGCGCGGGGTTATGACATGAAAGTCATTGCGGTGGACGACCAGTTCGTGAACGCCAAAGGCGAACCTATGACCTCGGTACCGCTGGTAATGATGGCGGCGAGCGAAATCGGCGCACGTCAGGGTGAAGAGCTCTATAAAGAGATGCAAAAACGCGGATGGAATGTGAAAGATACGGGCGTCATGGCGATTACCGCGAACGAGCTGGATACCGCTCGTCGCCGCACGACTGGTTCTATGGACGCGCTGAAAAAAGCTGGTTTCCCGGAAAAACAGATCTACCAGGTGCCAACCAAATCTAACGATATCCCCGGCGCATTTGATGCCGGTAACTCCCTGCTGGTACAGCATCCGGAAGTGAAACACTGGCTGGTGCTCGGCATGAATGACAATACTGTGCTGGGTGGCGTGCGTGCGACAGAAGGTCAGGGCTTTAAAGCGCCGGATGTCATCGGCATTGGTATTAACGGCGTCGATGCGGTAAGTGAGCTGTCGAAAGCACAGGCGACCGGCTTTTTTGGTTCGCTGCTGCCAAGCCCGGACGTGCATGGCTATAAAACCAGCCAACTGCTCTACAACTGGGTCACCAAAGGCGTTGAGCCACCGAAATTTACGGCAGTAACGGACGTGGTGCTGATCACCCGCGAGAACTTCAAAGAAGAGCTGGCGAAAAAAGGACTGTAATTCTCTGTTGATTGTGCTCCCCGCGTCAGGCGGGGAGCCAGATGTACAATGAACTGCTTTACGGAGACGTTATGCAACAGTCTACTCCTTATCTCTCTTTTCGCGGCATCGGCAAGATGTTTCCCGGTGTGAAAGCGCTTAGCGAGATCAGTTTTGATTGTTACGCCGGGCAAATCCACGCCCTGATGGGCGAAAACGGCGCAGGTAAATCGACACTGTTAAAAATCCTCAGCGGTAATTACGCACCAACCACCGGTACGCTGGCAATAAAGGGTGAGGAAGTCACCTTCGCCGATACCACTGCAGCGCTTAATGCCGGGGTGGCGATCATCTACCAGGAACTGCATCTGGTGCCGGAAATGACTGTTGCGGAGAACATCTATCTTGGTCAGCTTCCGCACAAGAGCGGCATTGTGAACCGTTCGCTGCTGAATTACGAAGCCGGTTTACAGCTTAAGCATCTTGGGCTGGATATCGATCCGCAAACGCCGCTGAAATATCTTTCCATTGGTCAGTGGCAAATGGTCGAAATTGCCAAGGCGCTGGCGCGTAACGCCAAAATCATCGCCTTTGATGAACCAACCAGCTCCCTCTCAGCGCGTGAGATCGACAACCTGTTCCGGGTGATCCGCGAGCTACGTAAAGAGGGCCGGGTGATCCTCTATGTCTCCCACCGCATGGAAGAGATTTTTGCGCTCAGCGATGCCATTACCGTCTTTAAAGATGGCCGCTATGTGCGCACCTTTACGGACATGCAACAGGTCAATCATGACCAGCTGGTGCAGGCGATGGTCGGGCGCGAACTGGGGGATATTTATGGCTGGAAACCGCGGGAATACGGTGCAGAACGCCTGCGGCTGGAGCAGGTTAAAGCGCCTGGCGTACGAACGCCAATCTCTTTAAGCGTGCGCAGCGGTGAAATTGTCGGCCTGTTCGGGCTGGTGGGCGCCGGGCGCAGTGAATTAATGAAAGGCTTATTCGGCGGGACGAAAATTACCGAAGGGCAGGTCTTTATCGACGGCGAGTGCGTCAATATCACTAAACCGGCGCATGCCATCCATGCGGGCATGATGTTGTGCCCGGAAGATCGTAAAGCGGAAGGCATTATTCCGGTTCATTCGGTGCAGGAGAACATCAATATCAGCGCACGGCGCAAATACATTCGCGCAGGTTGTCTGATCAATGATGGCTGGGAACGTGAAAACGCCGAACATCATATTCGGGCGCTCAATATCAAAACGCCTGGTGCGGAACAACTGATTATGAATCTCTCCGGCGGCAACCAGCAAAAGGCGATTCTTGGCCGCTGGTTATCGGAAGAGATGAAAGTCATTTTGCTCGACGAGCCGACGCGCGGCATTGATGTCGGGGCGAAACATGAGATCTACAACGTAATTTACGCGCTGGCTTCCCGCGGTGTTGCGGTGCTGTTTGCCTCCAGTGATTTGCCGGAAGTGCTCGGCGTTGCCGATCGCATCGTGGTGATGCGTGAAGGGGAAATCGCCGGTGAATTGCTTCACGGTCAGTGTGATGAACAGCGGGCGCTGAGCCTCGCGATGCCGAAAGTTAGCCAGGCTGTCGCCTGAGTGAGGAGAAAATGATGTCATCTTTAACTACGTCCCGCGCACCGAAGCCCTCGCTCAGTTTTGGGCGAATCTGGGATCAGTTCGGCATGCTGGTGGTGTTTGCCGTGCTGTTTATCGGCTGCGCGTTGTTTGTGCCGAACTTCGCCTCTTTCGTCAATATGAAAGGGCTGGGGCTGGCGATCTCAATGTCCGGCATGGTGGCTTGCGGCATGCTGTTCTGCCTTGCATCCGGGGATTTTGACCTGTCGGTAGCCTCGGTCATCGCCTGCGCCGGGGTAACGACGGCCGTGGTGATTAACATTTCGGAGAGTTTGTGGATTGGCGTATTTGCCGGTTTGCTGCTCGGCGTGGTCAGCGGTTTTATTAATGGCTTCGTGATTGCGCGTTTGAAGATCAATGCCTTGATCACCACGCTTGCCACGATGCAGATCGTCCGTGGGCTGGCGTATATCATTTCCGACGGTAAAGCGGTCGGCATTGAGGATGAACGTTTCTTCACCCTCGGTTACGCCAATTGGTTGGGGTTGCCCGCACCGATTTGGTTGACGGTTGGCTGCCTGATTATTTTTGGCTTCTTGCTGAATAAAACCACATTTGGCCGCAATACGCTGGCGATTGGTGGTAATGAAGAAGCAGCCCGGTTGGCGGGCGTTCCGGTGGTACGCACGAAAATCATCATCTTTGTGCTCTCCGGTCTGGTCTCAGCGGCAGCGGGGATTATTCTTGCTTCGCGCATGACCAGTGGCCAGCCGATGACGTCGATTGGCTATGAGCTGATTGTTATCTCAGCCTGTGTATTGGGTGGTGTATCGCTAAAAGGCGGGATTGGCAAAATATCGTATGTTGTTGCCGGGATCCTGATTCTGGGCACCGTCGAAAACGCCATGAACCTGCTGAACATCTCACCATTCTCACAGTATGTAGTGCGGGGTTTGATCCTGCTGGCGGCGGTGATTTTTGACCGCTACAAACAAAAGGCCAAACGTACCGTCTAAGTCTGAATGCTTAATTTTTAGACATAACCTTATAGCTTATCCTCACACCTTACCAGCCGCTAATCCGGCTGGTAAGTCATGCTTAAAATGGCGAGCAGCGTCACACTGTCTATACTTACATGGCTAATGATAATGAGATGTTAGTGAAGAACGGCTCTCATCAAAGACTGTAAGGAGGAAACCAGGGTGGAAGACGCATTATCTGTACCGCCTCTCTTTTCCGGAAATTTTGCCTTTTTTTTCGATTTGGATGGCACCCTCGCTGACATTAAACCGCACCCGGACGATGTCTCTGTTCCGGACGCTGTGCTGGCCAGACTTTCATTACTTGCTGAGATGAACAACGGGGCACTGGCATTGATTTCAGGGCGCTCAATCGCTGAGCTCGAGCAACTCGCCAAACCCTGGCGTTTTCCGCTGGCTGGCGTGCACGGGGCAGAACGCCGCGACATCAAGGGTCATACCGAAAGGGTGACATTACCGGAAAATATCGTACAACCGCTGGAGCGTTCGCTCCGGCACGAAGTGGCATCGCTTAACGGTGTGGAACTGGAAGCGAAAGGCATGGCATTTGCTTTGCACTACCGTCGGGCGCCACAGCATGAAGACGCGGTTTTTGCGCTGGCAAAGCAAATAGTTACGCGCTACCCGCAACTGGCAATGCAGCCAGGGAAATGTGTGGTGGAGCTTAAACCGTCCGGCATTCATAAGGGAGCGGCTATTGCGGCATTTTTAGAGACGCCGCCTTTTGCTGGCCGCCTACCGGTTTTTGTTGGTGATGATTTGACGGATGAGCATGGTTTTAAAACCGTGAACGCGCTGGGAGGCGAATCAATCAAAGTTGGTGCTGGCGAGACGCAGGCAAAATGGCGTCTGGACAGCGTAAATGAAGTTTATCGGTGGCTTGAACGTATCACTGACCATCAACAAGAAAAACAACAGGCGCTAACAAACAGGAGAGATGGCTATGAGTCGCTTGATCGTAGTATCTAATCGTATTGCTCCGCCTGACAACAAAAAGGCCAGCGCTGGCGGGCTGGCTGTGGGGATTCTGGGAGCATTAAAAGCCACAGGCGGGCTGTGGATTGGCTGGAGCGGTGAGCTGGGTAACGAGGAACAGCCGCTAAAAAAGGTGACAAAAGGGAATATCACCTGGGCATCGTTTAATCTCAGTGAAGAGCATTACGAACAGTATTATTCGCAATTCTCTAACGCTGTTCTATGGCCGGCATTTCACTATCGACTCGATCTGGTGAATTACCAGCGTGAAGCCTGGGTGGGTTATCAGCAGGTCAATGCGCTGCTGGCGGATAAGCTGCTGCCGTTACTGAAAGACGATGATATTCTGTGGATCCACGATTATCACCTGCTACCGTTTGCCAGCGAACTGCGCAAGCGTGGCGTGAATAACCAGATTGGTTTCTTCCTGCATATACCTTTCCCGACGCCGGAAATCTTTAACGCCTTGCCGCCGCATGCGGAGCTGCTGGAAGCACTATGTGATTATGACCTGCTCGGTTTTCAGACCGAAAACGACAGACTGGCGTTCCTGGATAGTCTGTCAATGAAAACTCATCTGACCACTCGGCGTGGTAAAGAACACGTCGCGTGGGGGAAAAATTTCCGCACTGAAGTTTACCCGATAGGGATTGAACCGGGCGAGATAGCCAAACAGGCCGCCGGGCCGCTACCGTCTAAACTGGCGGAGTTGAAAAATGAACTTAAGAACGTTAAAAACATTTTCTCTGTAGAGCGGCTTGATTACTCCAAAGGCTTGCCAGAACGCTTCCTTGCCTACGAAACGCTGCTGGAAAAATTCCCCCAGCATCACGGAAAAATTCGCTATACGCAGATTGCGCCAACCTCCCGTGGCGAAGTGCAGGCTTACCAGGATATTCGGCACCAACTGGAAACCGAAGCCGGGAGAATCAACGGTAAATATGGCCAGCTTGGCTGGACACCGCTTTACTATCTGAACCAGCACTTTGACCGTAAGGTATTGATGAAAGTCTTCCGTTACGCCGAAGTGGGATTAGTGACGCCGCTGCGTGACGGCATGAATCTCGTCGCGAAAGAGTATGTCGCGGCGCAGGATCCGGCCGATCCGGGCGTATTGATACTGTCGCAATTTGCCGGGGCGGCGAATGAGCTAACATCGGCGCTGATTGTGAATCCCTACGACCGGGACGATGTCGCTGCGGCGATGGACAGGGCGCTAAGAATGCCGTTGGCAGAGCGCATATCACGCCATGCAGAAATGGTTGAAATCATTAAGGAGAATGATATCAACCATTGGCAGCAGAGGTTCCTTCGCGATTTAAAGCGCATCACGCCACGTAGCGCGCAAAGCCAGCTACAGCATAAAGTGGCGACCTTTCCGAAGATGGCTTAACGTCAGCGGCGCTCCTGCTGTCGCAGGAGCGTTTCACGCTCCTAATGGCACCAATAAAACATCCACTTCACTGGCATGAACGATGCTCTTTGCCGCACACGCTGCGCGGGCGAGGAACGTTTGATTGTGATTGCCGCAGACCACCAGATCGATGTCCTGCGTGCGGCAGATATGCAGAATATGTTCGCTTAATGCACCCGAGGCGATGAGCGCCTGTTCGATAGGGTAACCTGCCTCGCTAATGAGTTGATCCAGGAATTGCTGTGTTTCTTCCTGCAACACTTCACGGACATTTTCCATCATCGGGGCGGTAAGCTGGTTATAGAGTTCAGGATCGGAAGCTAAGGTAATAAGGGAGATGCGGGCATTGAAAGGGCGGGCAATATCAACGGCTTTCGCCAGTAAAAGCTGGCTTTCGGGCGTCACCGCAACGGCGACCAGAAGATGAGCATATTGCATTTCTCACGCTCCACGACAAATCAATTTTTTCTCACCATTACTCTGTTTCAGTACTCAGTGCAACCCGGGATTCTTACAGGGATGTGAAGGTTGTTATAAATATTCATTAATTATTCTTATGCTAAGACTTTAACGCATATTCTTGCATTTAACCGATTTTAAAATCTTATCTAAAATTGAAAGAATTTAAGATCAAATTATTAAACTATTACCCACAATAACTTACAATTTTGAAATGATTGCTCATAGTAATTAATTAGCACTCATTTGTTCTTAATTATTTGTTTTATATGATTTTTTTATTATCATCTCTGCAATAGAAACGTTTCTTTATTGATGAATATTGCAAAACTTTACTCCTCAGACCAGTTAATAATGTGGAGCCAAAGTTTTGCATGAGTATTCGACAAAATGGAATAAAAAAAACGGTTATCTGGACAAAAAATCATCAAATCACAAGCGGGACTGATAGATTTATTGCCCACAAATCGTTAATTTTGTGATCTAAATCACAAAAATTTCAAATTTTTGTACGGCCCAGATTGTATGTGTCAGCACCTACGAGTACAGTTGCGTCGAATTAGGAAAAATCTTAGTTCTTTGTAAGAAATAATGAAGCGCGTATCGCGGCTATACCATTTGAGCGAAGTGCCGCGAGTGCGAGATCCTAAGTCAGTTATGCATTTAGCCTTTCTTTTTTATACCGGTTTTTTTCCGGCGACATCACGGGGTGCGGCTTAGCCGCATAAGATACAAGTTGGTTATTCGGGATGGGAAAAATGCATACATCCGAGTTGCTGAAACACGTGTATGACATTAACTTGTCGTATTTACTTCTTGCTCAGCGTTTAATTAGCCAGGACAAAGCGTCCGCAATGTTCCGTCTTGGCATTAACGAGGAGATGGCTACTACATTGGGTGAATTAACCCTTCCACAAATGGTGAAGTTGGCTGAAACAAACCAGCTTATCTGCCAGTTCCGTTTTGACAATCACCAGACTATTACTCGTCTGACCCAGGATTCACGCGTGGATGATTTACAGCAAGTCCACACCGGGATTTTACTTTCAACCCGCCTGCTGAATGAGTCTTCACAGACCGGAGATGCGGCAAGAAAGAAAAGGGCTTAATCATGGGCGAGAAAAGCATTGTTCAGGAAGCCCGCGATATTCAGTTAGCAATGGAACTGATTTCGCTGGGTGCACGTTTACAGATGCTGGAGAGTGAGACACAGCTTAGCCGTGGTCGTCTTATTAAACTCTACAAAGAGTTACGTGGTAGCCCGCCGCCGAAAGGCATGCTGCCATTCTCCACTGACTGGTTTATGACTTGGGAGCAGAATATTCATGCGTCAATGTTCTGTAACGCCTGGCAATTTTTGTTAAAGACAGGCCTGTGCAGCGGCGTTGATGCAGTTATCAAAGCGTACAAACTCTATCTGGAACAATGCCCTCATAACGATGATGGGCCGCTGCTGGCGCTGACTCGCGCCTGGACACTGGTTCGTTTCGTGGAAAGTGGAATGCTGGAGTTGTCTCGCTGTAATTGTTGTGACGGTAATTTTATTACGCACGCACATCAGCCTGTTGGTAGCTTTGCCTGTAGTTTATGCCAGCCGCCGTCCCGCGCGGTAAAAAGACGTAAACTTTCCCAGGATGTTGCCGATATTATTCCACAACTGCTGGATGAACAGATCGAACAGGCTGTTTGACCGAATTAGGTGGAAAACACTCCAGCAGCGGTGCAGTAATGCCGCTGCTTTTTTTTGCCTGAAATTTGGTTTAACCCTTTGAAATGTTTATCCCGAGCCTTAGTCATTAGCAGAAGGATGATGTCGTGCTTATCGTATTAGGTTACCTGGTTGTTCTTGGTGCAGTCTTTGGCGGTTATATGATGACCGGCGGAGAACTTGGGGCACTTTATCAACCGTCTGAACTGATCATCATCGGTGGCGCGGGGGTTGGTGCATTCATCGTTGGTAACAATGGCAAAGCGATTAAAGGTACGCTGAAAGCCCTGCCTTTGCTGTTTCGCCGTTCGAAATATACCAAAAGCATGTATATGGATTTGCTGGCTCTGCTTTACCGCCTGATGGCGAAATCGCGTCAGCAAGGGATGTTCTCGCTCGAAAGAGATATTGAGAATCCGAAAGAGAGCGAAATTTTCGCCAGTTATCCGCGTATTCTTGCGGATGCGACAATGCTTGAATTTATTGTCGATTATCTGCGCCTGATCATCAGCGGCAACATGAACACCTTTGAAATTGAAGCGCTGATGGACGAAGAGATCGAAACGCACGAAAGCGAAGCCGAAGTGCCGGCGAATGCGCTGGCGTTAGTGGGCGATTCGCTGCCCGCGTTCGGTATCGTTGCGGCGGTCATGGGGGTGGTGCATGCGCTGGCCTCCGCCGATCGTCCGGCAGCTGAACTCGGCGCGCTGATTGCGCATGCGATGGTGGGGACATTCCTTGGCATCCTGTTGGCGTACGGTTTTATCTCTCCGCTGGCCAGCGTTCTTCGCCAGAAGAGTGCGGAAACAGCCAAGATGATGCAGTGCGTCAAGATCACCTTGTTGTCGAACCTTAACGGTTATGCACCGCCAATTGCGGTCGAATTTGGTCGTAAAACGCTGTACTCCAGCGAACGTCCGTCGTTTATCGAACTGGATGAACACGTCCGTGCGGTCAGAAATCCTAACCAACAGACCACGACCGAGGACGCATGAAAAACCAGTCCCATCCGATCGTCGTAGTCAGACGAAAAAAACATAAAGGTCATGGCGGTGGATCGCACGGCTCCTGGAAGATCGCCTATGCCGACTTTATGACAGCGATGATGGCGTTTTTCCTGGTGATGTGGTTGATCTCCATCTCCAGCCCAAAAGAACTTATTCAGATTGCGGAGTATTTCCGTACGCCGTTAGCAACCGCAATTACGGGTGGGCAGCGAATTTCAAACAGCGACAGTCCGATTCCGGGCGGTGGTGATGACTACACACAGCAACAGGGCGAAGTGCAAAAACAGCCCAACATTGACGATTTGAAAAAACGCATGGAGCAGTCGCGGCTGAGTAAGTTGCGCGGCGATTTGGATCAGTTAATAGAAGCCGATCCCAAACTGCGTGCGCTGCGTCCACACCTGAAAATCGATCTGGTGCAGGAAGGGTTGCGTATTCAGATTATCGATAGCCAGAATCGGCCAATGTTTAAAACCGGCAGCGCGGAAGTTGAACCTTATATGCGTGATATTTTGCGTGCTATTGCGCCAGTACTGAATGGTATCCCTAACAAAGTGAGTCTTTCGGGCCACACCGATGATTTCCCTTACGCGAATGGCGAAAAAGGGTATAGCAACTGGGAGCTTTCCGCCGATCGTGCAAACGCATCGCGCCGTGAGCTGGTTGCCGGTGGGCTGGATAACGGCAAAATTCTTCGGGTTGTCGGTATGGCAGCGACAATGCGCCTGGCGGACAGAGGTCCGGATGAAGCAATCAACCGCCGAATCAGTCTTTTGGTACTCAACAAACAGACTGAAGAAGCCATTCTGCATGAGAATGCCGAAAGCGAAAGTGCGCCAATAAGCGCGATTACACAGCCAGAACCTGCGGTCGGTGCAGCACCTGCATCCACACCGGCGGCTCCGGCAACAGTTCCCACATCGCCACAAGCCAATCCGAGGTGATAGCGTGAGCATGGATATTAGTGATTTTTATCAGACATTCTTCGATGAGGCCGACGAGTTGTTGGCTGATATGGAACAACATTTACTGGATTTGGTGCCAGAAGCGCCGGATTCGGAACAGCTCAATGCCATCTTTCGTGCGGCGCACTCTATTAAAGGAGGTGCAGGCACATTTGGTTTTACCATCCTGCAGGAAACCACACACCTAATGGAAAACCTGCTTGATGAGGCCCGGCGTGGCGAAATGCAGCTTAACACCGACATTATCAACCTGTTTTTGGAAACCAAAGATATTATGCAGGAACAGCTCGACGCTTATAAAAGCTCGCAAGAGCCGGATGCCGCCAGCTTTGAATATATCTGCAATGCCCTGCGCCAGCTGGCGCTGGAAGCGAAAGGAGAGGTCGTTGCCGCCCCTGCAAATGGCGCAAAACTCTCCGTTGTGGATACGGCTGCGTTGGGGTCCGAAACCGCTGCTGCGCCAGCTGCCGAAAGCGACGGCAAACTGCGCATCGTCCTGTCTCGCCTGAAAGAGAGCGAAGTCGCGCTGTTGGAAGACGAGTTGGGTAACCTCGGAACATTGAGCGACGTCGTGAAAGGGACTGATACCCTGAGCGTGACGCTTGATGGCGGTGTCAGCGAAGACGATATTATCGCGGTGTTGTGTTTCGTTATCGAAGCCGACCAAATTGCATTCGAAAAAACCACCGCAGAAACAGCGCCCGCGCCTGCGGCAGTTGAAGCTGTTGCGCAAGTGGTTGAAGCGCCAGCGCCTGTTGCGGCTCCGGCGGAGAAACCAGCAGCTCCGGCACTGAAAGCGGTGGCGAAAGAGCAACCAGCAGCTCGTGAAAAACCCGCGCGCGCCAGCGAATCAACCAGTATCCGTGTGGCGGTTGAAAAAGTTGACCAGTTAATTAACCTGGTCGGCGAACTGGTGATCACCCAGTCGATGCTGGCTCAACGCTCGAACGAGCTGGATCCGGTCACGCATGGCGATCTGATCACCAGCATGAGTCAATTACAACGCAACGCTCGCGATCTGCAGGAATCGGTGATGTCCATCCGTATGATGCCGATGGAATATGTCTTTAGCCGCTTCCCGCGTCTGGTGCGCGATCTGGCGAGCAAGCTGGATAAACAGGTTGAACTGACCTTGCAAGGTAGCTCGACGGAACTGGATAAGAGCCTGATCGAGCGCATCATAGACCCGTTAACACACCTGGTGCGTAACAGCCTCGACCACGGTATTGAAATCCCGCAAAAGCGTGTCGAAGCCGGTAAATCGCCAATCGGTAACCTGATTCTTTCGGCGGAACACCAGGGCGGAAATATCTGCATCGAAGTGACTGACGACGGCGCCGGTCTTAATCGCGAGCGTATCCTGGCGAAGGCCATTTCGCAGGGAATGGCGGTCAATGAAAACATGACCGATGAAGAAGTCGGCATGCTGATTTTTGCTCCTGGCTTTTCGACCGCAGAGCAGGTTACCGATGTTTCAGGCCGCGGTGTGGGCATGGACGTGGTAAAACGTAACATCCAGGAAATGGGTGGCCACGTTGAAATTAAATCCAAACAAGGCTCCGGCACGACGATCCGTATCCTGCTGCCGCTGACGCTGGCAATCCTTGACGGGATGTCAGTAAAAGTGAACCACGAAGTCTTCATTCTGCCGCTGAACGCGGTGATGGAGTCGCTGCAACCGCGTGAAGAAGATCTGCATCCGCTGGCCGGTGGCGAGCGCGTACTGGAAGTACGTGGTGAATACCTGCCGTTGGTTGAATTGTGGAAAGTGTTTGACGTGATGGGGGCGAAAACTGAAGCCACGCAGGGGATTGTCGTTATTCTGCAGAGCGCAGGTCGTCGCTATGCGTTGCTGGTTGATCAGTTGATCGGCCAGCACCAGGTTGTGGTGAAAAACCTGGAAAGCAACTATCGCAAAGTGCCGGGTATTTCTGCCGCCACCATCCTGGGCGATGGTAGCGTTGCGCTGATCGTTGATGTGTCAGCGTTGCAGGGGTTGAATCGTGAACATCGTATGGCGCACACAGCTGCCTGATTAAGTAAAAGGTATAAAACATGACCGGTATGAGTAATGTAGCAAAACTGGCTGGCGAGCCGTCAGGGCAGGAATTCCTGGTATTCACTCTGGGCGATGAAGAGTACGGCATCGATATTCTCAAAGTGCAGGAAATTCGTGGCTACGATCAGGTGACCCGTATCGCCAATACCCCGGACTTTATCAAAGGTGTGACCAACCTACGTGGCGTGATCGTGCCGATTGTTGACCTGCGCGTGAAGTTCAGCCAGGGCGACGTCGAGTATGATGAGAACACCGTGGTCATCGTTCTGAATCTGGGGCAGCGTGTGGTTGGTATCGTGGTGGATGGCGTTTCTGATGTGCTTTCCCTGGCATCGGATCAGATCCGCCCGGCACCGGAATTCGCCGTCACCCTGTCCACTGAATACCTGACCGGCCTCGGCGCGCTTGGTGACCGGATGCTGATTCTGGTGAACATCGAAAAACTGCTCAACAGCGAAGAGATGGCGCTGCTGGACATGGCGGCAACGCACGTCGCGTAACCGCCATACAAGAGCGGATGACTCACCGGTCATCCGCTTTTTTTATACCCTTTTCTGTCGATTATTTTGTATATCTTTCACTGCCTTTAAATAACGAGTTAAGTCCTTCTAATCATTTATTTTTAGTGATAATAAATCTATATTTTGCATAGTCACTCTTTTTGCAATTCTTCAGTCATTAAACCGCTATCGGTGCGGCATTAACCTTGACTGGCGGTACCTTACAACGCTGACCGCGTCCGCGCAGGGAACAGACAGTAATATCCTGATCGTGAACACTGCATTTTACTTTCCCATTTTATTCCCTTTCGCAAATGTAAAGTTCCCAGGGCGCATGCCGATAACACCATTAAGAACATATCGAAAGGGTGTTGTATGTTGAACCGTATCCGCGTCGTTACACTGCTGATGAGTGTGCTGGCAGTATTTGCCTTGTTGCAGCTCGTATCAGGGGGGCTTTTTTTCTCGTCCCTTAAGCAAAACCAGCAGAGTTTTGCTGCCTCTAATGAGCTGCGTATGCAACAAACTGAACTGGGTAAAGCCTGGGAATTAATGCTGCAAACACGTATCAACCTGAGTCGTTCGTCGGCACGTATGTTGCTCGATCCGAGCAACCAGCAGAGCAGCGCCAAAACTGACCTGTTGAACAGTGCGAAAGCCTCTCTGGCGGAAGCAGCAAAACATTACGACGCCTTTCATAACATGCCATCGCTGCCGGAAATGGATGCGGCGCGCCAGGCGCTGGATGAGAAATACCGTACCTATAATGCCGCGCTGACGGAGCTGGTTCAGTTTCTGGAGAGTGGCAATATCAATGGCTTTATGGCGCAACCGACTCAGGGGATGCAAAACGCCCTCGGTGACGCGATGGCAAAATATGCCGCAGTGAGCGACAGCCTCTACCGTAATGCCTGGGAGCAGAGCGTCAGCGATTACACCTTTGCGAAATGGCAGATGGCGATTCTGGCGCTGGCGTTGGTGATTGTACTGACCGGCATCTGGTACGGGATCCGCCGTATTTTGCTGTCGCCATTATCATCGGTCATCGCTCATATCCGCGAAATCGCGGGCGGTAACCTGACGCATACGCTGACGATTGCCGGTCGTAGCGAAATGACGGAACTGGCGCAAAGCGTCGATCATATGCAGAACGCGTTAATCGATACCGTTACCAATGTGCGCCAGGGTTCGGATGCCATTTACTCTGGCACCAGCGAAATTGCTGCCGGAAATAACGATCTCTCGTCGCGCACCGAAGAACAAGCCTCGGCGCTGGAGCAGACCGCTGCCAGTATGGAAGAGTTGACGGCGACAGTTAAGCAGAACGCTGACAACGCCCGTCAGGCTTCGCTGCTGGCGAAAAGTGCGTCGGAAACCGCCGAACGCGGCGGCAAAGTCGTCGATGGTGTGGTGAAAACGATGCACGATATCGCCACCAGTTCGCAGAAAATCGCTGACATTATCGGGGTGATCGATGGTATTGCCTTCCAGACCAATATCCTGGCGCTGAACGCGGCAGTAGAAGCAGCGCGTGCGGGCGAGCAGGGGCGCGGCTTTGCCGTTGTTGCCGGAGAAGTCCGTAATCTGGCCAGCCGCAGTGCCCAGGCTGCGAAAGAGATTAAAACATTAATTGAAGATTCCGTTTCCCGCGTGGATACCGGCTCGGTACTTGTGGAGAGTGCGGGTGAAACCATGTCGGACATTGTTAACGCCGTAACGCGTGTTAACGACATCATGGGTGAGATTGCCTCGGCATCGGACGAACAGAGCCGTGGCATCGATCAGGTTGCGCTGGCGGTATCCGAGATGGATCGCGTCACGCAACAGAATGCGTCACTGGTACAACAATCGGCAGCCGCAGCCGCTGCCTTAGAAGAACAAGCCAGTCGATTGACGATGGCGGTATCTGCTTTCCGCCTTTCTTCTGTATCCGGCAAACCGGCGCAGCGTGCCTTAACTCCGGCAGCAGGCAGCGCTAAGACCCCGGCGCGGAGTCGCCAACTTGCAACCGGACAAGAAGATAACTGGGAAACATTTTAGCAGTTCTTAACCGCGGAGATTTTCCGCCAGATGGGGCGTTAATGTTTAATCGTATTCGTATCTCGACAACACTTTTTTTGATTTTGATTGTGTGTGGCCTGTTACAGATCGGCAGTAACGGATTGTCCTTCTGGGCTTTTAAACAAAGTACATCGCATTTACAGGAAGTAGCGAACAGCAACCATCAACGCAGCGCTCTGATGCAGATCCGGGCCACGTTACTTGAAGCGAGCACATTACTGAATAAAGCGGGTACGCTCACGGCATTAAGTTATCCGCCTGATGATATTAAAGCTCTGATGACGCAGGCAAAAGCCAGCCTGAAACGGGCAGATGAGAAAGAGAAAGAGTTTCTGGATATTGCCACAACTACGTCTGCGGGGGAGAAGTTGCAGGATGGGACGAAAGCGACGTATGCCGCCTGGCGCAGCGATCTGGAACATCAGGCCACCTGGCTTGAAAATAACCAGCTATCAGATTTTATGACCGCGCCGGTGAAGGAGTCTCAGGACCAGTTTGACGCGAATTTTAACGCGTGGGAAAAGCACATTGACGAATTTGCCGAGAAGGCTCGGCAGAACAGCGAAGGTAATTATCATCGTTCGGCGGCCATTTTTATTGCTGTGGTGATCCTTGCTGCGCTGATTACCAGCATCGCGCTGTTCTGGTCGCGCAAAATGATTGTTCAGCCGCTGGCGATCATCAGCAGCCATTTTGACAGCATCGCTGCAGGTAATCTGGCGCAGCCGATTGTCGTTAACGGACGTAATGAAATATCGGCGATCTTCACCAGCCTGAAAAAAATGCAGGCTGCGCTGCGTACTACGGTCAGCGATGTTCGGCAGGGCAGTTACGCCATGCATACCGGTATTTCGGAGATTGCGTCAGGCAACAATGACTTATCGGCGCGTACTGAACAGCAAGCCGCTTCGCTGGCGCAAACGGCAGCCAGCATGGAGCAGTTGACCGCGACAGTCGGACAGAATGCCGACAACGCCCGTCAGGCCTCCGGTCTGGCGCAGAGCGCGGCGGAAACTGCGAGAAAGGGCGGGCAGCAAACCACCAGCGTGGCGAGTACCATGCGGGAGATTGCCGGCAGTTCGCAGAAAATTGGCGATATCATCAGCGTGATTGATGGCATTGCGTTTCAGACCAATATCCTCGCGCTGAACGCCGCAGTGGAAGCCGCGCGTGCGGGTGAGCAAGGCCGAGGATTTGCCGTGGTGGCTGGGGAAGTGCGTAACCTGGCCAGCCGCAGCGCCCAGGCGGCAAAAGAGATTAAGGGTCTGATTGAAGAGTCGGTATCCCGTGTACAACAGGGTTCCACGCTGGTGGATACCGCCGCGCAGACGATGACGGAAATTGTCCGCTCGGTGACGCAGGTCAACGACATTATGGGCGAGATTGCCTCTGCGTCGGATGAACAGCGTCGCGGCATTGAGCAGGTTGCGCTGGCGGTCAGCCAGATGGATCAGGTCACGCAGCAGAACGCATCGCTGGTAGAAGAGGCCGCTTCCGCGACCGAACAACTGGCAAACCAGGCGGATAATCTGACCTCGTTAGTGGCTGTATTTAAGATTGAAGAGCACATTGCATTACCCGACGTGGCACTGGCCAAAGCTGTGCTTACTGCATCCTGAAAATAACCTGGTTGAGAAGGCGCTATGACATCATCACTGCCCACAGGGCAAACGTCATCAATACTGCAACAGATGACACAACGTCTGGCGTTGTCCGATGCGCATTTCCGTCGGATATGTCAATTGATCTACCAGCGTGCGGGGATCGTTCTTGCGGATCATAAACGCGATATGGTGTACAACCGCCTTGTTCGCCGTTTACGCACGCTAGGGTTGGATGATTTTGGTCGCTATCTGAGCATGCTGGAAGCGAACCAGAACAGCGCCGAGTGGCAAGCGTTTATCAACTCGCTGACCACCAATCTCACCGCGTTTTTCCGGGAAGCGCATCACTTCCCGGTACTGGCTGAACATGCGCGTAAGCGCACGGGGGAATACCGTGTATGGAGCGCCGCAGCCTCTACCGGGGAAGAACCTTATTCGCTGGCGATTACCCTTGCTGATACGCTGGGCATGACGCCGGGGCGCTGGAAAGTGTTTGCCAGCGATATCGACACGGAAGTGCTGGAAAAGGCACGCAGCGGTATTTATCGGCAGGACGAGTTGAAAACTCTCTCGCCACAACAGATGCAACGCTATTTTATGCGTGGAACTGGCCCACATGCAGGATTGGTACGTGTACGGCAAGAACTGGCGAATTACGTCGAATTTACCACGGTGAACCTGCTGGATAAACAGTACAACGTGCCGGGGCCTTTTGACGCAATTTTTTGTCGTAACGTAATGATTTATTTTGATAAAACGACGCAACAGGACATTCTGCGTCGTTTTGCTCCGCTGCTTAAGCCGGACGGATTACTGTTTGCCGGGCATTCGGAGAACTTCAGCAACCTCGTGCGCGAGTTCAGCCTCCGCGGGCAGACTGTTTACGCGCTTAGTAAGGATAAAGCATGAGTAAAATCAGGGTGTTGTCCGTCGATGATTCCGCATTGATGCGCCAGATCATGACAGAAATTATCAATAGCCACAGCGATATGGAGATGGTGGCGACGGCGCCAGATCCGTTGGTCGCCCGGGATTTAATCAAAAAATTCAACCCGGATGTATTAACGCTGGATGTAGAAATGCCACGCATGGATGGGTTGGATTTTCTCGAGAAATTAATGCGTCTGCGGCCAATGCCGGTAGTGATGGTCTCCTCGCTGACTGGTAAAGGCTCGGAAGTGACGTTGCGTGCGCTGGAACTGGGGGCGATTGATTTCGTCACCAAACCGCAAATCGGCATTCGTGAAGGCATGCTGGCCTACAGCGAAATGATTGCTGAGAAAGTGCGTACCGCTTCGCGTGCGCGTATTGCTGCGCATAAAACGATGGAAGCGCCCGTGGCGCTGAAGGCTGGCCCGCTGCTTAGCTCGGAAAAATTGCTGGTCATCGGGGCGTCAACCGGAGGAACAGAGGCAATTCGTCATGTACTCCAGCCATTGCCGCTCTCAAGTCCGGCTATTCTAATCACTCAGCATATGCCGCCGGGCTTTACCCGCTCATTTGCTGAGCGTTTGAACAAGCTCTGTCAGATCAGCGTCAAGGAAGCGGAAGATGGTGAGCGCGTTCTGCCGGGACATGCGTATATTGCTCCGGGTGATAAACATATGGAGCTCGCGCGTAGCGGGGCGAACTATCAGATTAAGATCCACGATGGGCCGCCGGTTAACCGGCACCGTCCGTCGGTGGACGTGCTGTTTCATTCGGTCGCGAAATATGCGGGGCGCAATGCCGTAGGCGTGATTCTTACGGGGATGGGCAATGATGGCGCGGTGGGCATGTTAGCAATGCACCAGGCGGGAGCCTGGACCATCGCACAAAACGAAGCAAGTTGTGTGGTGTTCGGCATGCCGCGTGAGGCCATCAATATGGGTGGCGTCAGCGAAGTGGTCGATCTTAGCCAGGTAAGCCAGCAGATGCTGGCGAAAATCAGTGCCGGACAGGCAATACGTATTTGAACCAGGAGTAATTTTTTATGGCGGATAAAGAGCTTAGGTTTTTGGTTGTGGATGACTTTTCCACCATGCGTCGCATTGTGCGCAACCTGCTGAAAGAGCTGGGATTCAACAACGTCGAAGAAGCGGAAGACGGTGTCGATGCGCTAAACAAATTGCAGACCGGTGGTTTTGGTTTTGTCATCTCCGACTGGAACATGCCGAATATGGATGGTCTGGAACTGCTGAAAACCATCCGTGCCGACAGCAATATGGCTTCCTTGCCGGTGCTGATGGTGACGGCTGAAGCGAAAAAAGAGAACATCATTGCGGCGGCGCAGGCTGGTGCGAGCGGCTACGTGGTGAAACCGTTCACCGCAGCCACCCTGGAAGAGAAGCTCGGTAAGATCTTCGAGAAACTTGGCATGTGAGGACCGGACTATGTTGCAACCTTCAATAAAACCTTCTGAAGAGCATTCGCCCAGCGACATTATTGCCCGCATCGGTAGCCTGACGCGTATGCTGCGCGATAGTCTGCGCGAGTTAGGCCTGGATCAAGCGATTGCCGAAGCGGCGGAAGCGATTCCGGATGCGCGCGATCGCCTGGATTATGTGGTTCAGATGACAGCGCAGGCCGCAGAGCGTGCGCTGAACAGCGTGGAAGCCTCTCAGCCTCATCAGGATGAGATGGAAAAAAGCTCGAAAGCGCTGAGCAAGCGCTGGGACGAGTGGTTCGAGAACCCGATTGAACTGGCGGACGCCCGTGAGCTGGTGACTGATACCCGCAAGTTTCTCGGTGAAATCCCTGGCCATACCAGCTTCACTAATGCCCAGTTGCTGGATATCATGATGGCGCAGGATTTCCAGGATCTTACCGGTCAGGTGATCAAGCGCATGATGGACGTAATCCAGGAGATCGAACGCCAGCTGCTGATGGTGCTGCTGGAAAACATCCCGGATCAGTCTGCGCGGCCGAAACGCGAAAACGAAAGTCTGCTCAATGGTCCTCAGCTCGACGCCACAAAAGCGGGCGTCGTGGCAAGCCAGGATCAGGTGGACGACCTGCTGGACAGCCTCGGCTTCTGATTTGTCGGCACATTCCCCTTCAGACAGACGGAAGGGGAAGTCAGCACAACAGGGAAAAGGGAGGGGAAACCTTCCTTTTTTATTGCAGGAAGATATCGCCCACCGCGAAGAGATTCGACAGTGCATGTAGCACTATCGGTATCAACAGTCCGCCTGTACCGAGCCGAACGACACATAAACGACAGATAATAGTGCAGAAAAAATAAACAACTGTATAAAAGTGAGCGGCGCCTGATATTGCGTATGAATGGCGGCAAACAGTAAAGACGTCAGCACAATACCGACTTGTTGCGGCACTTTTCCCCATCCCAGGCCGGCATTGAGCAAAAAGCCGCGAAAAATAATCTCTTCACTCACCGGGGCTATCAGACAGGCCGTGAATATCCATACCCAACGGGTTAACCCTGCATACCCTGCCAGGACTTCCAGCCACGGCTCAGGCTGCTGGAATAGCTTTTCCATTACCAGCATCACCACCAGCGCCAGCAACGGTGCCGCAAGGTTTCGCCACGCCAGCGTACCGAAAGGCAGCAGCCCGTCATAGTGACGTCCGTAATAACGCTACAGCAACAGTGAGCAGGGGAGCAACAGCGCGCCATGCAGAAACGGACAGTCGAGGCCATTTTGATAAAGACGAATAAAACCCGGAATGAAAATAGCGAAAATGAAAATAGCGAAATAGAACAGGCTGTAATAGATAACAAACGCTGCGATGCACACCGCTGTATGAGATGTCCGGTTCGATTGTGCCGGCATAAAAAAGTGACATCCGTGCAGGGCTATACGCAAAGCCGATCATTATAAAGAAGATTGCCTGCAATTCTGTTCAGTCGTTAACAATCGGAACAGGGAGGCGAAAAATGGCGTTTAGGCAGGATTTTTCATGTGACATTGCCGTTTTATCCTCGTTTCGGGCATGTGGATGAACCCTGAAGGGCAATTCAAATGGCGAAAACCCCCTGTTTTTATGCCTTACTCTGCCCATTAGATACCCTTGACTCTGGCAATATGTTGTCAAATCCGTAATCCGTGGATGCAGGCCGTGGCCTCTGAAGACAACGAAGACAAAACAGAAGCCCCCACAGCGCACCGACTAGAAAAGGCGCGTGAAGAAGGGCAGGTTCCCCGATCAAAAGAGCTGACATCACTGCTGGTGATGTTGGTGGGTGTCTGCATTCTGTGGTTTGGCGGCGAGGCGTTTGGTCGACGGTTATCGATGGCACTCTCTTCCGGACTACGCTTCGATCATAAAATCATCAGCGATCCTGGGCTGTTTGTTGGTCAGGTTATCATGATGCTGAAAACGGCACTGCTGGGGATGCTGCCGCTGTTAACTGGTGTGGTCATTATCGCGCTGATTGCGCCAGTGATGTTGGGGGGGCTGGTTTTCAGCTCCAAGTCGCTGGAGTTTAATTTTTCCAAGCTCAATCCGCTGAGTGGTCTTGGGCGACTGTTTTCCTCCCAGGTGGGTGCTGAACTGTTCAAAGCGTTTATGAAAGCTTTGCTGATGGGCAGCGTCGCCGGGACCTTCGTCTGGCATCACTGGCCGGATATGATGCGCTTGATGAGCGAATCGCCGTTAACGGCCATGGCCAGTGCCCTTAATCTGGCCGGGCTGTGTGCGCTGCTGGTGTCACTGAGCATCATCCCGATGGTCGGTTTCGACGTTTTCTGGCAGATCTACAGCCATTTGAAAAAATTACGCATGTCGCGCCAGGACATTCGTGACGAGTTTAAGCAGAGCGAAGGTGACCCGCATATCAAAAGTCGTATTCGCCAGATGCAGCGTGCCGCCGCTCGCCGCCGCATGATGGCCGATGTACCGAAAGCCGATGTGATTGTCACCAACCCGACGCACTATGCTGTCGCGCTGCAATATGACGAAAATAAAATGAGCGCGCCGAAAGTGGTGGCGAAAGGCTCCGGTCTGGTGGCGCTGCGTATTCGCGAGTTGGGTACGGAAAATCGCGTACCGATTCTGGAAGCGCCACCACTGGCGCGTGCGCTTTTCCGTCATGCGGAAATTGGACAGCAGATCCCAGGCCAGCTTTATGCGGCGGTAGCCGAAGTGCTGGCGTGGGTATGGCAGTTGAAACGCTGGCGACTGTCAGGCGGACAACGACCTGTTAAACCTGAGAATCTTCCGGTGCCTGAAGCGCTGGATTTTATGAACGAGAAGGACACTGATGGCTAATCTGGTAGCAATGCTGCGTCTGCCCAGCAATCTGAAATCGACCCAATGGCAAGTGCTTGCCGGGCCAGTGCTCATTTTGCTTATTTTGTCGATGATGGTGCTGCCGCTGCCGGCGTTTGTCCTCGACCTGCTGTTTACCTTTAATATCGCGTTGTCGATCATGGTGCTGCTGGTGGCGATGTTCACCCAGCGCACGCTCGAATTCGCCGCTTTCCCGACCATTCTGCTGTTTACCACTTTGCTGCGCCTGGCGCTCAACGTGGCCTCCACGCGAATCATTCTGATGGACGGGCATACCGGTGCCGCCGCCGCAGGTCGCGTGGTTGAAGCCTTCGGCCACTTCCTGGTCGGCGGCAACTTTGCCATTGGTATCGTGGTGTTCGTCATCCTCGTGATCATCAACTTTATGGTTATCACCAAAGGTGCCGGACGTATTGCGGAAGTGGGCGCGCGCTTTGTGCTCGATGGGATGCCCGGTAAACAGATGGCGATCGATGCTGATCTTAACGCCGGGATCATCGGCGAAGATGAGGCGAAACGCCGCCGCTCGGAAGTGACGCAGGAAGCCGATTTTTACGGTTCAATGGATGGTGCGAGTAAGTTCGTCCGTGGCGATGCCATCGCCGGTATTCTGATCATGGTGATCAACGTCATCGGCGGTCTGCTGGTTGGTGTGCTGCAACATGGCCTGTCGATGGGTGATGCGGCGGAGAGCTATACCCTGTTGACCATCGGTGATGGCCTTGTTGCGCAGATCCCTGCGCTGGTCATTTCAACCGCAGCGGGCGTTATCGTCACGCGCGTCAGTACCGATGAAGATGTCGGCCAGCAAATGGTTGGGCAACTCTTCTCTAACCCGCGTGTCATGTTGTTGAGCGCCGGTGTTCTCGGTCTGCTGGGGATGGTGCCTGGCATGCCGAACTTTGTCTTCCTGCTGTTTACCGCCGCGCTGCTTGGGCTTGCATGGTGGTTGCGCGGACGTCAACAGGAGGCGCCTGTCGAAGCTGCACCGATGAAAGCACCAGAAAACACACAGGCAGTGGAAGCGACCTGGAATGATGTGCAACTGGAGGATTCCCTCGGAATGGAAGTGGGATACCGCCTGATCCCGATGGTGGATTTCCAGCAGGATGGCGAGTTGCTGGGACGTATCCGCAGTATCCGTAAGAAATTTGCCCAGGACATGGGCTTCCTGCCGCCGGTGGTACATATTCGCGACAATATGGATCTGCCGCCCGCGCGTTACCGTATTTTGATGAAAGGGGTGGAAATTGGCAGCGGTGAAGCCTATCCGGGCCGCTGGCTGGCGATTAACCCTGGCACGGCAGCCGGTTCGCTGCCGGGCGAGCAGACTGTCGATCCGGCTTTTGGTCTGGCCGCAATCTGGATCGAGAGCGCGTTGAAAGAGCAGGCGCAAATCCAGGGCTTTACCGTGGTGGAAGCGAGCACCGTGGTGGCAACGCACCTCAACCACCTGATTGGTCAGTTTTCGCCGGAACTTTTTGGCCGTCAGGAAGCGCAGCAACTGCTTGATCGCGTCAGTCAGGAGATGCCGAAGCTGACCGAAGATTTAGTACCGGGCGTGGTGACGCTGACCACGCTGCACAAAGTGTTGCAAAACCTGTTGGCAGAGAAAGTGCCCATTCGTGATATGCGCACCATTCTCGAAACACTGGCCGAGCATGCGCCGTTGCAAACCGACCCGCACGAACTCACCGCGGTGGTGCGTGTATCGCTTGGCCGTGCAATTACGCAGCAGTGGTTCCCGGGTAATGATGAAGTGCAGGTGATTGGCCTTGATACGCCGCTGGAACGTCTGCTGTTGCAAGCACTGCAGGGCGGTGGCGGACTGGAGCCGGGTCTGGCCGACCGTTTACTGGAACAGACTCAGGAAGCGCTGGCACGTCAGGAGATGCTCGGCGCGCCGCCGGTGCTGCTGGTCAACCATGCCCTGCGTCCATTGCTGGCGCGCTTCCTGCGCCGCAGCCTGCCGCAACTGGTGGTGATGTCGAATATGGAGATGTCCGACAATCGCCATATCCGCATGACAGCAACCATCGGGGGTAAATAATGCGTTATCTTGCTGTTCTGATCGCCGCGCTGCCGTTGTTCGCCAGTGCGGCGGGTGAAGGTGCCTGGCAGGCCAGCAGTATTGGCATCCGGCTGGATAACCGGGGCGTAGCGGCGTCGTCACGGCCATTAGAGCCTACGCAACCGGTCGATGGGCTGATAACGGAAGTGTCCTGGCGCTATGAGCTGAACGGCCCGACGCCAGCGGGATTGCTGGTGCGTCTCTGTTCACAGACGCGCTGCGTGGCGCTCGATAGCCAGAGCGGTTCAACGCGCGGTTTTGCGAACGTACCTGCGGCCGAACAGTTACGTTTCGTCTGGGAAGTGCCGGGCGGTGGGCGTTTGTGGCCACCGCTCAACGTCCGCAGTAATCAGGTCATTGTGAATTACCGTCAGCCTGCCAAAAGTTAGCTGCTTCGCTGGCAATAAACTCAATCGCTTAGCTGTTTTTTTTAGCTTCCTATCCCGCCACCAGAGCGGGATTTTGCTATCTGCCACTCATTTTTTGACCACGCCTTTTGAAGCATTAGAAACACCGTTTTATAAAACAGTGATGCGCGTATTGACACTCTTTGCATTTTTGCCAGTTACGCCTTTTTGCTGGCAGAAACAGAAAGGTTTCCTGCTGCACATCCTCTTACTTTAGCCGTGTAAGAAATTCCTTTGGCTAAGCCGGATTGTCAAAGGTCCCCAATAATGAACAGGGTTGACGGCAATGAAAACACGTAAAATTGGACTGGTTAACTACCTCGCCTACGGTTCTGGCGATTTTCTGGGAGCGGGCACGACCGCGTTGACCGCAGCATGGTTACTCTATTTCTACACAACCTTTTGTGGTCTGACACCGATCGAAGCGACATTTATTTTTGCCGCCGCAAGGGTTCTGGATGCGGTCGTGAGTCCGCTGATGGGCTTTTTGACCGATAATTTCGGTACGACCTGGCTGGGCAAACGTTTTGGTCGCCGCAAATTCTTTATCCTGTTGGGTATTCCTTGTGTGTTCAGCTACTCAATCATGTGGGTAGGGGATATGAGCTTTTGGTATTACCTGCTGACCTACCTGCTGTTTGATGTGGTCTACACCATGATTCTGGTGCCCTATGAAACACTGGTGCCGGAAATGACCGATGACTTCAAACAAAAAACCAAATTCTCCGGCGCACGTATCTCAATGGCGCAAATGTCAGCGATTCTGGCGTCATTCCTGCCGGGGATCCTGCTGACGCATTTCGGCAAAGACAACCCGATCTCTTTCTTCTATGCCAGCCTGGTGTTCTCGGTGATGTGCGCCATGATGCTGACGTTTGTCTGGTGCTTCACCTGGGAGCGCCCGCGTGAAGAGTGGACGGAAGCAGCGCTGCGCGCGGAAGAGGAGAAGAAACATCTTACTCTCGGCCAGAGTCTGAGCCGTCTGTTTGTTGAACTGAGCTCAACGCTGCGCATCAAAATCTTCCGTCAGCACCTGGGCATGTATCTCGGCGGCTATATCGCGCAGGATGTGTTTAACGCCGTATTTACTTACTACGTGGTGTTCGTACTGATGCAGGAAGCCTCAGCGGCATCCAGCCTGATGGGTACAATGGCTATCTTCCAGTTCATTGCGGTTATCGCCATGATCCCGCTGTGTATTCGCTTTGGGCCTGCGCCGTCTTACCGCATGGTGGTGGTGTTGTTCGGTCTGAGCGCCGCCTCTTACGCCGTGCTTTATTACACTGGTTTGAGCGATGTGTACTCGCTGTTGTTGCTGGTTTCTGCCGTTGCCGGCCTGGGTCGTGGCGGTATCAACTATGTGCCGTGGAATACCTACACCTATATCGCTGACATTGACGAAGTGGTCACCGGCCAGCGTCGCGAAGGAATTTTCGCTGGCATCATGACGCTGACGCGCAAAGCCTCGCAGGCCGGTGCGGTAATGATGGTGGGGATCGTGATGCAGGCATCCGGCTTTGTCTCCGGGCAGAAAACCCAGTCGGCGGAAGTGAGCCACACCATTCTGATGGTTATGTGTTTTGGCACTATCGCTGTGCTGTGCTGCGGTTTCCTCATTTCCCTACGCTTCAAGCTGAACCTGAAAACGCACGGTGTGCTGCGTGAAGAGACGGCAAAAATGCGCCAGAGCGGCCGTGCAATGCCGGAATGCATTACCCCGCAGGCGCGGGAAACGGTCGAGATGCTGGCGGGAATGCCGTACGACTCCCTGTGGGGCAATAACAATATCGGCTATCTGAATCGTAATAAACCTGCCGCGCCCTCCCTGAAAGACGCGTCACTGAAATCGACTTACAACTGAGGTTAAGAATATGAAGGTTTGGCCTGTCAAACACAGCCCGTTACTGCGTCAGCCGGAGCGTTTTATTGCCCGTGATGAACTGAAGGCGTTGATTCGCAAGGTTACCCACAATCTGGTTAACATTCACGATACCACAGGCGAATTTTTACTCCGGCTGGATGATGGCCGTGTGATTGACACCAAGGGCTGGGCTGGCTGGGAGTGGACGCACGGCGTCGGGCTGTACGGAATGTATCAGTATTATCGTCAGACCGGAGACGAAACCATTCGCGAGATGATTGATAGCTGGTTCGCTGACCGTTTTGCACAAGGCGCAACCACCAAAAACGTCAACACCATGGCACCGTTTCTGACGCTGGCGTACCGCTATGAAGAGACGCGTAATCCAACGTACTTGCCGTGGCTGGAGAGTTGGGCGGAGTGGGCGATGAATGAAATGCCGCGTACCGATCACGGCGGTATACAGCACATTACGCTGGCGGAAGAGAATCATCAGCAGATGTGGGATGACACCCTGATGATGACGGTACTGCCGCTGGCGAAGATCGGTAAGTTGCTCAATCGTCCGGACTATGTGGAAGAGGCGGTCTATCAGTTCCTGTTGCATGTGCAAAATTTGCTGGATCGGGAAACCGGGTTGTGGTTCCACGGCTGGAACTACGAGGGGCACCATAACTTTGCCAAAGCGCGATGGGCGCGCGGCAATAGCTGGCTGACCATCGTGATCCCGGATTTTCTTGAGCTGGTCGATCTGCCGGAAAATAACGCGGTGCGCCGTTATCTGGTGCAGGTGCTGAATGCGCAAATCGCCGCGCTGGCGCAATGCCAGCATGAAAGCGGGCTGTGGCATACACTGCTGGACGATGCTAATTCCTATCTGGAGTCGTCGGCTACCGCAGGGTTTGCCTACGGCATTTTGAAAGCGCTGCGTAAACGCTATATCAGTGCTGATTATTCTGAGGTGGCAGAAAACGCGGTTAAAGCGATCGTTGGCAATATTTCGCCGGAAGGGGAGCTATTGCAGGTTTCGTTCGGCACCGGCATGGGCAGTAACCTGGAGTTCTACCGCCAGATCCCACTCACTTCTATGCCGTATGGTCAGGCTATGGCCATGCTCTGTCTGACGGAATATTTGCGTAAATATTTCTGAGTTCGCTATGCGTAAAATAAAAACCGCTCCTGCTTATGGTGAGCGGTTTTTTCTTATCTGGAATAATCAGCTCCTGTTTTTATGCTGGTAAAAATAATTAACCTGAATGTAATTAATAAGAATGCTCATTGGATGAGTAATTAAATTATTTATTCGCTATTAATGAAATTGTGATTAGGAACACACTGTATGGATTCTGCATCATCTACTTTTAATTCGTGTTTGAGATTTATCTAATATGTATACACAAAATCATTCACACTTCGCAGCCAGTGCTTTGAGTTTATTTTCGTCCATAATTTGCCTGTCTCTGGTGTTGGAGTGAGCATATTAAAAATAGGCAATTACACAATTTAAATTACAGTCTCTTCAGGAGGTTGCCCAGGTCAAGGGCGTTATCCATGAGTCATTTGACAATCAGTTAGCTATTCACTCGATTAGTGAGATCTGAACCTTATTATCGTCATGATAGTCTTTACTCTTTGAAATAAATATTCTGTTATTGTTAACTCTGTCATTTATTGTGTATGCGCGTCTGTTCAATCTTAGCCAGAGTGTAACAAAAAGTCCGCCTCCGCTGAGGCGGACGGTTTTTTACATTCTGTCGACGGTTTCAATACCCAGAGTATCCAGCCCCAGCTTCAACGTTTTCGCTGTCAGCAGCGCCAGTTTCAGACGGCTGTTGCGTACCTCTTCATTCTCGGCGGAGAGAATCGGGCAGTGCTCATAGAAACCGGAAAACAGACCGGCCAGATCGTACAGGTAGGCGCACATCACATGCGGTGTCCCTTCACGAGCTACAACGTTCAGCGTCTCTTCAAATTGCAGCAGGCGAGCTGCCAGTTGTGATTCGCGTTCTTCGGCGATGATAACTGGTGCACTCTCCAGCATGCTCTCTTCAAGACCCGCTTTGCGGAACACGGAGAGTACGCGCGTATAGGCATACTGCATATACGGCGCGGTATTACCTTCAAACGCCAGCATGTTATCCCAGTCGAAAACGTAGTCGGTGGTACGGTTCTTCGATAGATCCGCGTATTTCACCGCGCCGATGCCCACAGCGTTGGCCAGTTTTTCCAGCTCGTCTGCCGGCATCTCCGGGTTTTTCTCAGCAACCAGGCGGCGTGCACGCTCCAGCGCTTCATCCAGCAGATCGGCGAGTTTCACCGTACCGCCGGCACGGGTTTTAAACGGTTTACCATCTTTGCCCAGCATCATGCCGAACATATGGTGCTCCAGCGGCACAGAATCCGGCACATAACCGGCTTGACGCACGATAGTCCACGCCTGCATCAGATGCTGGTGCTGACGGGAATCAATGTAGTAGAGCACGCGATTGGCATGCAGCGTTTCATAACGGTATTTGGCACAGGCGATATCGGTCGTCGTGTACAGGTAGCCGCCATCCTTCTTCTGGATGATGACTCCCATCGGTTCGCCTTCCTTGTTTTTGTACTCATCAAGGAACACTACGGTGGCGCCTTCACTTTCTACCGCCAGGCCTTTCGCTTTCAGGTCGGCAACGATGCCTGGCAGCATCGGGTTGTAGAGGCTTTCACCCATCACATCTTTACGCGTCAGGGTAACGTTTAAGCGCTCATAGGTTTTCTGGTTCTGACTCATGGTGATGTCGACCAGTTTGCGCCACATTTCACGGCAGTATTCATCGCCGCCCTGCAGTTTCACCACGTAACCGCGCGCGCGTTCCGCGAAGGCGGCATCATCGTCGTAATGTTTTTTCGCTTCGCGGTAGAAACCTTCCAGATCAGCCAACGCCATTTCTCCGGCGTTTTCCTGCTGCTTCAGCTCAAGATACGCAATCAGCATGCCGAACTGGGTGCCCCAGTCACCAACATGGTTCGCGCGTATAACGTTGTGGCCGAGGAATTCCAGCGTACGTACGGAGGCATCGCCAATGATGGTTGAGCGCAGATGACCAACGTGCATCTCTTTCGCCACGTTTGGCGCAGAGTAGTCAATCACAATGGTCTGCGGCTGCGGCTGTGTTACGCCCAGACGTCCAGATTTCAGTGCCTGGTTAACTTCCGCTGCGAGAAATTCCGGCGCGAGGAAGATATTGATAAAACCTGGCCCGGCGATTTCAACTTTGTTGGCAATCCCGTCGAGTGAGAGATGAGACAGAACCTGCTCAGCCAGTTGTCGCGGCGCCATGCCCAGCTTTTTAGCCACTGCCATTACACCGTTAGCCTGATAGTCGCCAAACTGGACTTTCGCTGACTGACGAACCTGTGGTTCGCAATCGGCGGGCGCGCCTGCCGCAATCATGGCCTGACTGACTTTTTCTGAGAGAAGAGCCTGAATATTCACCGGGATACCTTACGTTTATGACGCGACACAAGCGGGCGCGTCCGGGTGTTCATTAAAGGCGGGAGTATACTGCAATTGCCCGTTGGCGTCAGCACCGCGTCGCGCGTGGTCTGTGCAGAAAATCATCCACCGGTGCGCAGGAGGCCAGGCAGTTGGTTAGTAGCGTATAACAAGGTAGATTATGCGCTTTGCGACGACATACAGGCACGGCTTATGAGCAACTGGCAAGAAATTGAAGAACTGCAGGATATTGTTGTGGATCTGCCGCGTTTTCGCGACGATTTTCGGGCGCTAACCACGCGATTAGGGCTGGCGATTGCGCCACTTCATGCCGACCATATTTCTCTGCGCTGCCACCAGAACGCCACGGCGGAGCGTTGGCGACGCGGATTTGAACAGTGCGGTGAACTGCTATCGGAAAATATCATCAACGGACGCCCGATCTGCTTGTTTAAATTGCATCAGCCACTGCATGTGGAGCACTGGGCATTTACGGTGATTGAACTGCCGTGGCCGGGCGAGAAACGCTATCCGCACGAAGGTTGGGAACATATCGAAATTGTCCTGTCAGGCGAGCCGAAAACCCTGAATGCCCGCGCGCTGGCGCTGCTGGCTGATGAGGGGTTAAGCCAGCCGGGTATCGCCGTGAAAACCAGTTCGCCAAAAGGGGAACGCGAACGTTTGTCAAACCCAACGCTTGCGGTAACCGACGGCAAAGTGACGGTGAAATTTCACCCGTGGACCATTGAAGAGATTGTCGCCAGCGAGCAGTGACGCTCGTAGGTGTGAGGGTGCGCAGATTCGCCGTTATATAAGCGTGCCATTATGAATAAAGGGAGGAGCTATGGCCTTACTGGAAATCTGTTGTTACGGCGTTGATGACGCGGTGATCGCCCAGCAGCAGGGGGCAGATCGCATTGAATTTTGTGCGGCACCGAAAGAGGGCGGGTTAACGCCTTCTGCCGGTGCGCTGAAAAGCATCCGCCAGCGAGTGACGATCCCGGTGCATCCGATTGTTCGCCCGCGCGGTGGCGATTTTTGCTACCGTGCCGATGAATTTACCACCATGCTGGAAGATATCCAGCTGCTGCGTGAACTCGGTTTTCCTGGCCTGGTAACGGGGGTACTGAACGAGGATGGTCAGGTCGATATGTCGCGCATGCGGGAAATTATGTCGGCGGCGCAGGGGATGTCGGTGACCTTTCATCGCGCCTTCGATATGTGCGCCAACCCGCAGCAGGCCTGCGATGCGCTGGCAGAATTAGGCGTCGTTCGTATTCTCACTTCAGGTCAGCAGGCGTCAGCGGAAAAAGGACTTTCATTAATCAGGGAACTTAATGCCCGCTCTGGCACTCCAATCATTATGGCTGGCGCTGGTGTGCGTCCGCAAAACCTGGAAATGTTTCTCGAGGTGGGGCTCAAAGAGGTTCACAGCTCAGCAGGACGCTGGTTCGCGTCACCAATGCGTTATCGCAATAGTGGATTATCGATGTCGTCGGATGCCCGGGCGGATGAATATGCCCGTTACGGCGTTGACGGCGCGGCAGTGGCGAAGATGAAGCAGATCATTGCGCTTCAGCGCCCGTAACAGTTTTTACCGCGCATCATGTCGCCCAATATGATGCTTGCTCGTACCAGGCCCCTGCCATTAACAGGGGCCTTTTTTTGTGCACAGAAAACCCCCAGCTAGGCTGTAATGCTTGTCAGTTAAGCTTTTGATGGAAACCGTAACGCGTAGCGTTGCGGTTTCTTTTTTACTGCCCTTGGATAATGTCTCACCCTCCGCGC
>Ga0316615_10034_pt1 | contig 58856 bp, 55 predicted proteins | sample Kosokonia_enrich_2_FD_207733 | JGI IMG/M metagenome (GOLD analysis project Ga0316615, IMG submission 207733) | Wetland soil microbial communities from Old Woman Creek delta, Ohio, United States - Kosokonia_enrich_dilutions | ecosystem: Environmental > Terrestrial > Soil > Wetlands | place: USA... | reverse complement strand
CATGCCGAACTCAGAAGTGAAACGCCGTAGCGCCGATGGTAGTGTGGGGTCTCCCCATGCGAGAGTAGGGAACTGCCAGGCATCAAACCAGTGAAAAGGCCATCCGGAAGGATGGCCTTTTTGCGTTCAGATGAAATAAAAGGTCACGCACTATGCGCGTAACCAACGAAGAATAAAGCCAGAAATCTGAGTTACATCATTTATATCCAGCACCGGTACATCAAGTTCTAGTGCTACATCGCTGGCTACCGCTATGACATGCTCATCCAGTATAAGTTCTTGCAGATTATGCCCGCAGTCCTGTCGCCAGAGCATAATTTTAGCCACGGGCTCATGTTTAAAACCCTCGACCAGAACTAAATCCAGTTTCGTTGCATCCATTCGACCAGCAAGATAAGCCAGATCCAGACTGGTTTTATCCGGCGTTTCTGTCATCAGTGCCCAACGCTGCGAACTGGCAACCAGAGTTTGTGTTGCTCCCGCTTTGCGAAGCTCATAGCTATCTTTACCCGGTTTATCGACATCCATATCGTGGTGGGTATGTTTTATTAAGCCGGGACGGATACCATGAGCACAAAGCTCTGGAATTAACTTTTTGAGCAGTGTGGTCTTTCCTGTACCGCTCCATGCAGCAATAGCCAGTAGTGGGATCATAGTGATTCCTGCCAGTGAGCCAGATCTTCCGGGGTATTCACATTAACGAAAGCGGCTTTAACATCGCTAAAATCCACCGCATGGCCGCCAACCTCGCGCAGGAATACCATTACCCTGCGTTCACCACGTGCCAGATATGCCTCTAAAAAGGGCATGATATCGCGATGAATCAGCGCGATAGTGGGATGATCCCGCTCGCCATCGTGGACCCAGACAGCTAAAGACTGCTGGCGGTTTCTCTGCAACCGTATGGCAAGATCTGCTGGTATATGGGGGGTATCGCAGGGACAGAAAAGGAACCATGACCCTGAATGTTGCTGCATTACCGATAGAATTCCTGCCAGCGGCCCGGGATAATCACGTAGCGTATCGGTCAGCACTGGTAGGCCACTCGCACGATAGATATCGAGGTTTCGATTAGCGCTAATTACCATATCTGCCACCTGCGGCTTTAGTTTCTGCGCTACATGCTGCCAAAGTGGATTGCCGTTAAGTTGCAATAATCCCTTATCATTTCCTCCCATGCGTGAGGCTTTCCCCCCCGCCAGAATTACGCCAGTTACCGCATCACTTACCGCCACCAGTATCGCCTCTTTTATTGTGGGTTTGACCCTGCTAACGTGTCTGTACCAAGAGTAAGGAGCACGAATATGAAATGTAAACGCCTGAACGAACTTATCGAACTTCTCCAGCCAGCGTGGCAAAAAGAACCCGAGTTAAACTTAATGCAATTCTTGCAGAAACTGGCGCAAGAGTCAGGTTATGAGGGTGAACTGGTCGATTTAAGTGATGACATCCTGATCTATCATCTGAAAATGCGTGACTCGGCAAAAGATGCCGTCATCCCAGGGATTCAGAAGGATTATGAAGAGGATTTTAAAACCGCTCTGCTGCGCGCACGTGGCATAATTAAAGAGTAAAAGCTTGTAAGCGGCGCCACTGAATGCGCCGCGAAATGGTATCCTGAATTATTCGTCGAATTTTCGGATGCCCGGATGACCTGTAACGCTTTTACTTTCCAGACTCTGCACCCCGACACCATCATGGATGCGCTATTTGCCCAGGGGATCCGTGTGGATTCTGGCCTTACTGCGCTAAATAGCTACGAAAACCGCGTTTATCAATTTCAGGACGAAGATCGTCGTCGTTATGTGGTGAAATTTTATCGTCCTGAACGCTGGTCAGCCGCGCAGATCCTTGAAGAGCATGAGTTTGCTCTGGATCTTCAGCGCGATGATGTACCGGTCGCCGCGCCGCTTGCCTTTAATCACCAGACCCTACTCACTCATCAGGGTTTCTGTTTTGCTGTCTTCCCAAGCGTTGGCGGTCGGCAATTCGAAGCCGACAATCTGGATCAAATGGAATGGGTTGGCCGCTATCTCGGGCGACTGCATCAAACCGGCAGCAAAAAACGTTTTACTCATCGCCCTGATATTGGTGTTAAAGAGTATTTAATTGAACCCCGCCAGTTATTTGAAACCACTACACTTATTCCAGCCTCGCTGAAAGAGGCATTTTTGAGCGCCGTTGATAAACTTATTGATGCTGTTATGGAGCAATGGCACAGCCGTTTCAACCTCCTGCGTCTGCACGGTGACTGTCATGCCGGAAATATTCTCTGGCGTGACGGGCCGATGTTTGTTGACTTAGACGATGCACGTAATGGTCCTGCGGTACAGGATCTATGGATGCTGTTGCATGGCGATAAAGCTGAGCAGCGTATGCAACTGGAGATGATCGTTGAAGCATATGAAGAGTTTTGTGAATTTAATCGTACCGAGATTGGCCTGATTGAGCCTCTTCGCGCTATGCGTCAGGTGTACTATCTGGCGTGGCTTATTCGTCGCTGGGACGATCCGGCGTTTCCGAAAAACTTCCCATGGTTGTGCAGTGAAGATCACTGGCGCAGGCAGACTTCGATTTTTCTGAATCAGGTGAATGTTTTGCAAGAACCACCTTTAGCATTAACACCAATGTATTGAATGGAGATAATTAACCATGAAGAAGATCTTTTTGGCGCTGGCAGGAATGATTCTGGCTTTTAGCGCCGCAGCTGCTCAACCTACTGATGGTAAGCAGTTTATTACGCTTGATAAGCCAGTTGCAGGGGAGCCGCAGGTTCTTGAGTTCTTTTCGTTCTATTGCCCGCATTGCTATGACTTTGAACAGGTATGGCATGTTGCCAGCGCTGTGAAAGAAAAGCTGCCGCAGGGCACCAAAATGACCAAGTACCATGTTGAATTTTTGGGACCGCTGGGTAAAGAAATGACCCAAGCCTGGGCGGTTGCAATGGCGCTTGGCGTGGAAGATAAAATTACTTCTCCGATGTTTGAAGCGGTGCAAAAAACGCAGACTGTCCAGTCCGTTGCTGATATCCGTGATGTCTTCATCAGCGCTGGCGTAAAAGGCGAAGAGTATGATGCGGCGTGGAACAGCTTCGTGGTGAAATCACTGGTTGCTCAGCAGGAAAAAGCGGCTGCTGACCTTCAGTTGCAGGGCGTTCCTGCCATGTTCGTTAACGGAAAATACCAGGTTAACCAGCAGGGTATGGACGGCAGCAGCCTGGATGCTTTTGTGAAAGACTATGCAGATACAGTAAAATATCTGGTAGAGAAGAAGTAAAAAAACCACCTGCTTCAGATAAGCGTATAATAACGCCGGTCACTGACCGGCGTTATTATATTGCGCTTTTATCGCGTCGATACGTTCATCTTTGCCTGACCATAATTTATTCAGCCATTGCTGAAATCCGCGTTTAAAATTCTTGTCGTTGACGTAATCGCCATGGAGTTCTTCATTTACCGGCAGCAAATTTATACGTACGACAATGCGCGTCAGCTTGCCGCTGAGCATATCAAAGAAAGGCGTCTTATCGTTTTCCGGGTAACACAAAGTAACATCCAGCAGCTTATCAAACTGTTCTCCCAGCACGTTCAGCGCCATGGCCATACCGGCCGCTTTTGGCGGCAATAGATTTTTGAAGGGGGAACGTGTCTGGCGACGTTTTTCCTCGGTAAAGCGCGAGCCTTCCACGAAATTTACAATCGTTGTGGGATGATGGCGAAACTTCTCACATGAACGCCGTGTGGTTTCCACGTCCTTGCCACGGCGTTCCGGGTGACGGAGCAGATAGCTTCTGGAGTAGCGGCGCATAAATGGCATATCCAGCGCCCAGCAGGCGAGTCCGATAAAGGGCACCCAGGCGAGTTGTTGTTTAAGGAAATATTTATTCATCGGGATATGTTTGCGAAACAACACGCATAACACCACGATATCTGCCCAGCTATGGTGATTGCAGATCAGCAGATACCAGTTCTTTTTATTCAGCCCTTCCAGCCCTTCAATATCCCATTTTAAATGCGGATTAAGATGCAGCAGCCATGAGAGGCCTACACACCAGCAATACATCATGAAATTACAGAAGGCTGAGATCGCTCTCCACAATACCGGCACTGGAAGCAGCAGCTTGAGTAAGCCGGCGACAATGATCGGCACGGAACAAAAAATAGTAACCAGTATGGTAAGCAGGACACTCATAAACAGAGTGAATACTGCAAGCAATCTCGACATAGTTAAAGTATTCAGAAAGTTAGCTGCTAAAGGCACACAATAAATAAGAGTAAGGCGCTGATTTTACCAGAAAACCCAGTGCGCGAATGCTTAAACCTTGTTGGTAATACCTGGTGCCTCTGGAATAGAGAATGCTGATTGACTTTTCTTATATCCACATAGAGTAAATTACCATCAAAAAGCAATAATGATATTTTATCTTTACGTAACTGATTAAATTTAAAGTGATTGTGTTTTTTTGCGATCACCAGAAGGGCACAAAAATCCAGCCGGACAGAAATTATTCACAAACTTATCCACAGGTTTATTGTGCGTGTGATCCCGACGATCACGAAATCTTTTCCGGCAAATACCGTGAAAAACTCATGTTTTCTCCCTGTCTGTGGCATCCTTGAGCTATAAATTGATAAACAGGCACGGACATCATGGTTCAGATCCCAGAAAATCCCCTTATCCTTGTTGACGGCTCTTCTTACCTCTATCGCGCATATCATGCGTTCCCGCCGCTGACCAACAGCGCCGGAGAACCCACTGGCGCCATGTACGGTGTGCTGAATATGCTGCGTAGCCTGATCCTGCAATATCAGCCGACCCATGCCGCCGTGGTATTTGATGCGAAAGGAAAAACCTTCCGTGATGAGCTGTTTGAGCATTACAAATCCCATCGTCCTCCGATGCCAGACGATCTGCGGGCGCAAATAGAACCGCTGCATGCCATGGTTAAAGCAATGGGCCTGCCGCTGTTGGCGGTTTCTGGCGTGGAAGCGGATGATGTGATCGGCACGTTGGCGCGAGAAGCCGAGAAAATGGGACGCCCGGTGCTGATCAGTACCGGTGATAAAGATATGGCGCAACTGGTAACGCCGGGTATCACGTTGATTAATACTATGACCAACACGATCCTCGGTCCGGATGAGGTTGTCACCAAATATGGTGTACCGCCTGAACTGATCATCGATTTCCTGGCACTGATGGGTGACTCCTCCGATAACATTCCGGGCGTTCCTGGCGTGGGTGAGAAAACCGCGCAGGCGCTGCTACAGGGGCTGGGTGGTCTGGATACGCTGTATGCTGCATCAGATAAAATTGCCGAATTGACCTTCCGTGGTGCGAAAACCATGGCCGCTAAGCTGGAGCAGAATAAAGAGGTGGCGTACCTCTCTTATCAACTGGCAACCATCAAAACCGATGTCGAACTGGAACTGACGTGTGAGCAACTGGAAGTGCAGCAGCCTGTGGCTCAGGAACTGCTTGAGTTGTTTAAGCAATATGAATTCAAACGCTGGATAACAGATGTCGAAGCAGGTAAGTGGTTGCAGGCGAAAGGCGCGAAACCCACGGCGAAACCGCAGGAACCCATTGTGGTGGAAGCGGAAGCTGATATGCCAGCCGCCACACTTTCTGCGGAACAGTACGTCACCATTCTTGACGAAGAGACGTTGCAACAGTGGATCGTGAAACTGAATAGCGCGTCGTTGTTTGCCTTTGATACCGAAACGGACAGCCTCGATAATATCAGTGCTAAGCTGGTTGGCCTCTCCTTTGCAATTGAACCAGGCGTCGCCGCCTACGTGCCGGTCGCACATGATTATCTTGATGCACCTGACCAAATCGCCCGCGATCGCGCGTTAGAACTGCTCAAACCGCTGCTGGAAGATGAGAATGCCCACAAAGTAGGGCAAAACCTGAAATACGATCGCGGTGTGCTGGAAAACTACGGTATTGAACTACGTGGGATCGTGTTCGACACCATGCTCGAATCCTATACTCTGGATAGCGTTGTCGGTCGCCACGATATGGACAGTCTGTCTGAACGCTGGTTGCGGCATAAAACCATCACCTTTGAAGAGATTGCTGGCAAGGGCAAAAACCAGCTTACTTTTAACCAAATCGATCTGGAGCAGGCGGGGCGCTACGCGGCGGAAGATGCTGATGTCACGCTGCAACTGCATCTGAAGATGTGGCCGGAGCTGCAAAAAAATGCCGGGCCGCTGAATGTGTTCCTGAATATCGAAATGCCGCTGGTGCCTGTGCTCTCGCGCATTGAACGTAATGGCGTCAATATTGATCCTGCGGTGTTACATAAGCACTCCGAAGAACTGACATTGCGCCTGGCGGAGCTGGAGAAAAAAGCGCACGACATTGCCGGTGAGCCATTTAACCTCTCATCAACCAAGCAGTTGCAAACCATACTGTTTGAAAAACAGGGGATTAAACCGCTGAAGAAAACGCCGGGCGGCGCACCTTCAACCTCAGAAGAGGTACTGGAAGAGCTGGCGCTGGATTACCCGTTGCCGAAAGTCATTCTGGAATATCGTGGGTTGGCCAAACTCAAATCAACCTACACCGACAAACTGCCGCTGATGATTAACCCAAAAACCGGGCGCGTACACACCTCGTACCACCAGGCGGTGACGGCAACCGGGCGTTTATCGTCTACCGATCCAAACCTGCAAAACATTCCGGTGCGTAATGATGAAGGGCGACGCATTCGTCAGGCATTCATTGCGCCGAAAGATTATGTGATTGTCTCGGCAGACTACTCGCAAATCGAACTGCGCATTATGGCGCATTTGTCGCGTGATAAAGGACTGCTGTCAGCATTTGCTGAAGGTAAAGATATTCACCGGGCGACAGCAGCCGAAGTCTTCGGCTTACCGCTGGAAAGCGTAAGCAATGAACAACGTCGCAGCGCAAAAGCGATCAACTTTGGTTTGATCTACGGGATGAGTGCCTTTGGTTTGTCCCGACAGCTTAATATTCCGCGTAAAGAGTCGCAGAAGTATATGGATCTTTACTTTGAGCGCTATCCTGGCGTACTGGAGTATATGGAGCGCACACGAGCGCAGGCGAAAGATCGCGGTTATGTGGAAACGCTGGATGGCCGTCGCCTTTATCTGCCGGACATCAAATCCAGCAATGCCGCCCGACGCGCAGGAGCGGAGCGTGCAGCAATCAACGCACCGATGCAGGGTACGGCGGCCGATATCATCAAGCGGGCAATGATCGCCGTGGATGGCTGGCTGCAAAGCGAAAAACCTCGTGTGCGTATGATCATGCAGGTACACGATGAACTGGTGTTCGAGGTGCATAAAGATGATGTTGATGCTGTGTCGAAAAAGATCCATGAGCTGATGGAAAACAGCACTACGCTTGATGTGCCTTTGCTGGTGGAAGTGGGGAGCGGGCAAAACTGGGATCAAGCGCACTAAGCGTTCGGTAAATAAGGGGCTTTTTCTGTAAGTAAGCAACATATCGCCGACCTTTTTGTGACAATCATTAGAATTTCATATGTAAAAATTGAAAAGAAATTACAAAAAGTGCTTTGTCCGGATCCAAAAAGGGAGTAGAGTTATTTGCGTAGGGTACAGAGGTAAGATGTTCTATCTTTCAGACCTTTTACTTCACGTAATCGGATTTGGCTGAATATTTAGCCGCCCCAGTCAGTAATGACTGGGGCGTTTTTTATTGTGTGAAAGAAAAAGTGCGGCGGACGCCGCATCTGAGGATTATGCGTTGGTTTCTTCAACTGGCGGCAGGGAACTGAACCAGCCGTCCAGTTTTTCACGCAGTTTATCCACGCCCTGTTTTTTCAGTGAAGAGAACGCTTCTACCTGCACTTCACCGTTAAAAGACAGCACCGCTTCCCGTACCATATTAAGCTGCGTTTTACGTGCGCCGCTGGCCAGTTTGTCCGCTTTGGTCAGCAGCACGAGAACCTGCAAGTTGCTCTCTACTGCCCATGAGATCATCTGCTGATCGAGATCTTTTAACGGATGACGAATGTCCATCAATACCACAAGCCCCTGCAAGCATTGGCGTTTTTCCAGATATTCACCCAATGAGCGTTGCCATTTGAGTTTTATCTCTTCCGGCACTTCGGCGTAGCCGTAACCCGGCAAATCGACGAGGCGCTTGCCCTCGGCAACTTCAAACAGGTTAATCAGTTGCGTACGGCCTGGGGTTTTTGAGGTGCGCGCCAGGTTTTTCTGTTGAGTTAATGTGTTAAGCGCGCTCGATTTACCTGCATTGGAACGGCCGGCAAAAGCCACTTCAACGCCAGTATCGGCAGGCAAGTGGCGAATATCAGGCGCACTGGTGACAAAATGCGTCTTTTGGTAATTCAGGTTTGTCAAAACGGTCGTCTCCATCATTAAAGCATGCGGCGATTATACCTGAACTGGAACAAAAGACTGTTTTTCTCGCCAGAAACCGTCTGGTAGCTGTAAGCCATTACCGCGTCATTTGTAAGATATTGGCCCTTCCTGCTATGCGAACTTTCAGAGAAGCTTCAGGTTGGTAAATGGATAAGAATTTTTTTAATCAACAAGTTATTTTTGAAGAGTAGTCTGAAACTGGCGTTTTTAGCTCGGTTACTGCTTGTCAGTTTAGCTCTGAAGGGTAAAGTAACCTTCACAAGGCAGGAGGCCTGAAAGGGAAGGAAGACTTAAGGATCGAGGGGTCGGGAGCGCCAGGAGAGACGAAGACCACAGGATAACGTCAGGAGATGTTTGCAAGGAAAGGGACCTCTACAGGGAACGCTATTTGCTAAGGGATAAACAGGGCTCGTTGACAGCAAACAGGGAACGTAAAGCCCGCTACGGGTCAAGGTCAAGAAAAAAGGCGACGGTTTACACTGTCGCCTTTTTTCTTTGCTTGCTTTCTGCTAGATTCCGCCGCAATTCTATACTGAAGAAAACGACTTAAGACGACCATTATGAAAAAAACGTCCTCCAATCCGCGCAGTAAAATGCGCCGCAAAACCCGTGAAGAATTGAATCAGGAAGGCCGCGAACGTAAGCGTGAGAAAAAGCATCGCGGTAATGCCTCTGGTAGCCGTGCGAGCGGTAGCGATGAGTCTTCCGGCAGCGGTAAAGGCAAGTTGCAGAAAGACCCGCGCGTTGGCAGCAAAAAACCGATCCCGCTGGGTGTCACCGACACACCGGTCAACAAGCAGCACAAACCTAAGAGCGAGAAACCTATGCTTTCACCGCAGGCTGAGTTGGAGATGCTGGAAACGGATGAGCGCCTGGACGCGCTACTGGAACGTCTTGAAGAGGGTGAAACCCTGAGCGCAGACGATCAGGCGTGGGTTGATGCCAAACTGGACCGCATTGATGAGTTGATGCAGAAACTGGGCCTTTCTTACGATGATGATGAAGACGATGAAGAAGAGGAAGGCCGAGAAGATATGATGCGTCTGCTGAAAGGCGGTAACTGATCCTTTTCTATGGGCTTTCTCGTCCTGCTTATAACCCTTCCGGTTATATGTTATCTGGTGTGGTTATTCGTTAAACTACAGCGGTTGTCGCAGCGCAAAGTGTGGTTGCGCAACCGGCTTATGGCCCGCAACGAGGTCAGGCCGGGCCGCCGGAACCGCCAGCGGCGTCATCGGAAGGAGTAAGCAATGTCAGAGCAAATTATCGACTGGGATCTGGCCCTGATCCAGAAATATAACTATTCCGGACCGCGCTACACGTCCTATCCCACCGCGCTGGAGTTTTCAGACGCTTATGGTGAAGAGGATTTTCGCCACGCGGTTGCGCGTTATCCTGAGCGCCCGCTGTCGCTGTATGTGCATATTCCGTTTTGTCACAAGCTTTGCTACTTCTGCGGCTGCAATAAAATTGTTACCCGTCAGCAGCACAAGGCTGATCAATATCTTGATGCGCTGGAACAGGAAATTACCCATCGCGCGCCGCTGTTTCGCGGTCGCCACGTCAGCCAGTTGCACTGGGGCGGCGGTACGCCAACGTACCTCGACAAAACGCAAATCAGCCGCCTGATGGGGTTGCTGCGCAGCCATTTTGACTTCAATGCCGACGCAGAGATCTCTATTGAGGTCGATCCCCGTGAAATTGAACTCGACGTGCTTGACCATTTGCGTGCGGAAGGTTTTAACCGCCTGAGTATGGGCGTGCAGGATTTCAACAAAGAGGTTCAAAGGCTGGTCAACCGCGAGCAGGACGAAGAGTTTATCTTTGCGCTGCTCAACCACGCTCGCGAGATTGGTTTTACCTCAACAAATATCGATCTGATTTATGGGTTGCCGAAACAGACGCCGGAAAGCTTCGCCTTTACGTTACAACGTGTTGCAGAGCTTAGCCCGGATCGCCTGAGCGTCTTCAACTATGCACATCTGCCAACGTTGTTTGCCGCACAACGCAAAATCAAAGACGCCGATCTGCCTTCGGCGCAGCAGAAGCTCGATATTTTGCAACAAACCATCGCCTCACTAACCGGCTCCGGTTATCAGTTTATTGGTATGGATCACTTCGCCCGCCCGGATGATGAGCTGGCGATTGCCCAGCGCGATGGCGTTTTGCACCGTAACTTCCAGGGCTACACCACGCAGGGTGACAGCGATTTGCTGGGGCTGGGCGTATCCGCCATCAGCATGATTGGTGACAGCTATGCGCAAAACCAGAAAGAGTTGAAGCTCTACTACCAGCAGGTTGACGAACGCGGCGACGCGTTGTGGCGCGGTATTGCGCTTACCCGTGACGACTGTATTCGCCGTGATGTGATTAAGGGCCTGATTTGTAATTTCCGGCTGGATTTCAGTGTGACGGAGCGCGTATGGGATCTTAATTTCCGCGACTATTTTGCCGAAGACTTACGCCTGTTAGCGCCGCTGGTGAACGATGGGCTGGTGGAGATGAACGAGCAGGGGCTACAAGTCACGCCGAAAGGGCGTTTGCTGATCCGCAATATCTGTATGTGCTTTGATGCGTATTTGCGCCAGAAAGCGCGTATGCAGCAGTTCTCAAGGGTAATTTAAGTGAAAGCGTTATCAGGCCAGGGCAAAAACCACTGGCCTGAAACGCATACCGCCTGGCGGCGGCAAGCGAAACTAGCTAAACAGCCCAACCAGCGCGGCGCAAAGAACCGCCGCGATGGCCGTTTGCGGCGTGTGGCTTGCTGATGCGCCAGCTTCGACGCCCGCACTGACCACACTGATAATTGATTCCAGCATCATGAACTCCCCCGTGAACGGGCAAGATCATACTGCACTGCGATAAACAGTAAAGCGCAAAATAGCGTCAATTTACGGCTGAGATTAATAATTTACATTTCATCCGCACGTTACTCCATTCCCAGCTCTTTCAACTTGCGTGTCAGGGTATTACGTCCCCAGCCAAGCAAGCGCGCTGCTTCCTGTTTATGCCCCTGAGTATGGCGCAGTGCGGTGGTCAGCAATGTTCGTTCCATCTCAGGTTGCGCTTCAGAAAGCAGGTTTTGATGTCCGGAACGCAGTGCCCGATCGGCCCACTGCGCCAGCAGCGTTGCCCAACTGTCAGGTAAACTCTGCGACGGGCTGTCCGGCACCGTGGTTTCAAACAGTTCACTGGGCAGATCCTGGATCAGCACTTCCTGTCCTGCAGCCATCACTGTTAACCAGCGACAGGTGTTTTCAAGCTGACGTACGTTACCCGGCCAGGCCAGGCGCGTGAGCGCTGCTTCGGTTTCCGGATGCAGTTGCTTGGCTTCTACACCCAGTTCGCGTGCCGCGACCTGCAAGAAGTGACGCGCAAGGCGAGGAATATCTTCCCGGCGTTCGCGCAGCGGCGGCAAATGGACGCGAATAACGTTCAGCCGGTGGAACAAGTCCTCGCGGAATTTGCCTTCCTGAACGCGCAGCTCCAGATTCTGGTGCGTCGCCGCAATAATGCGCACATCAACCTTTACCGGCGCGTAGCCGCCGACGCGATAGAACTGACCATCGGCCAGCACGCGCAACAAACGGGTTTGCACATCCAGCGGCATGTCGCCGATCTCGTCGAGAAACAGCGTCCCGCCATCGGCTTGTTCAAAACGCCCCTGGCGGATCGTGTTTGCACCGGTAAAGGCGCCTTTCTCGTGGCCAAACAGTTCTGATTCAATCAGATCTTTGGGAATTGCAGCCATATTCAGGGCGATAAACGGCGCTTTCACTCGCGGGCTATGGCGATGCAGGGCATGCGCCACCAGTTCTTTACCGGTCCCGGATTCACCGTTAATCAGGACGCTAATCGACGAGCGCGACAGGCGGCCAATAATGCGAAACACATCCTGCATCGCCGGCGCTTCGCCGATAATATCGGTGGTTGGGCCGCTGGCCTGTATATTGCGCGGCTGCTGCTGTTCCTGATAATGGCTGATCGCGCGTTCAACCAGCGCAACGGCTTCATCGATATCAAAAGGTTTGGGCAGATAATCAAATGCCCCCTGCTGATAAGCGCTTACCGCCGCATCCAGATCGGAATGCGCGGTCATAATGATGACCGGAAGCATTGGATGGCGCTGTTTGATCTGTTTTAACAGTGCAAGTCCATCCATCCCTGGCATACGAATATCGGAAAGCAGTACATCCGGGGTTTTGGTGGTGAGCGCATCAAGCACTTCATTGGCATTTTCAAACGTTGTACAACTCAAACCTGCCCCGCTGAGCGCGCGTTCCAGCACCCAACGGATGGAGCTATCGTCATCAACGATCCAGACTATCCCTCGTTGCATAAACACCTCTACTTCCGAATAGGCAGAAATACCGAGAATTCGGTATGACCTGGCCAACTGGTGAATTCAATTTTGCCAGAATGTTGATCAATCAAACTGCGTGCGATAGATAACCCCAGCCCGGTGCCGCCCTCACGCCCGCTCACCATGGGATAGAACAGCGTGTCCTGGAGATGCGACGGAATACCTGGGCCGTTATCTTCCACATCTATTCTCGCCGCGAGGCGATAGCGAATTCCGTGTAGCGTTAACTGGAAGGCGGTACGGGTACGCAAAATAATTTCCCCCCCTTCCGGCCCCAGCGCTTGCAGAGCGTTGCGGACGATATTCAGTAAAACCTGTTCAATTTGGTCTGGATCGTGGGCCAACTCCGGCAAACTCGGATCGTAATCACGAACCAGTGTCACGTTGTCCGGCAGTTCCATCGATACCAGTTTCACCACGCGCTCGGCAACTTTGTGAATGCTTTCGGTAACATGCATTCCCGGTTGCTGCGGGCCTAACAGACGATCCACCAGATTTCGCAGACGGTCGGCCTGCTCAATAATGACTTTGGTGTATTCCATTAGCGCCGGATCAGGCAGCGCTTTGTTCAGCAGTTGTGCCGCACCGCGTAACCCGCCAAGCGGGTTTTTGATTTCATGCGCCAGTCCACGTACCAGATCTCGTGCAGCCACCTGTTGGGCGTGCTGCAATTGCTCCTGGCTCAGACGTCGCTGATTATCCATTGGCGCCATTTCCAGCAGGATTAAACCGTCCGGTAAACGTTGCGCCGTCAGCGACAAAATATGTGAGCGACCGTCGATCACAAGAGTCACTTCGTTGTCGGTAAAACCCTGACCTGCATGCAAACTTTCACGCATCAAATCGATATTCAGTGAAAAGTAGCTCAGCAGTTCAGGCAGCGGTGTGCCAAATAATTTACGCGAGCTCTGCGCCAGCAATTGCTGTGCCGCAGGGTTGGCGTAATGCACCGCCAGTTCGTCATCAACCAGTAATATACTGTTGATCAAAGAATTGAGGATCTGCCCAGCATCGGGCAGCGCGCCGCTTGCCATTTAGCAGTCTCCCGGAGATATGCACTAATTTAGTGCAGTATAGCTTTTTATAGGTAAAAAATGCGTCAGAACAGAGTGTTGGTGGAGAAAAAAGCCCATCCAGGGATGGGCTAAAAGTTCCACGGCAACAAATCCTCTGGCGTCTTTCTCGCCGTTGCTGCGTTGGTTGCCTTCGCTCACCCCGGTCACATAGTTATCTATGCTCCCGGGGATTCGCTCAGTTGCCGCCTTGCTACGACAAGAAATCCGCCGAGTATTTAATTTATTAAACGCTGTAGTACAGTTCGAACTCTACCGGGTGCGGCGTCATGCGAACGCGGTCGTTCTCAGCGATGCGCAACTCGATGTAAGCATCAATAGCGTCGTCGGTGAACACACCACCAGCTGTCAGGAACTCGCGGTCAGCATCCAGAGCGTTGAGCGCTTCTTCCAGAGAGCCAGCAACCTGCGGGATCTCTTTCGCTTCTTCCGGCGGCAGGTCATACAGGTTTTTATCCATTGCTTCGCCCGGGTGGATTTTGTTTTTAATACCATCCAGACCTGCCATCAGCAGCGCTGCGAAGCACAGGTACGGGTTAGCCGCTGGATCCGGGAAGCGCACTTCGATACGACGCGCTTTCGGAGAGGCAACGACCGGAATACGGATAGAAGCTGAACGGTTACGGGCAGAGTAAGCCAGCATTACCGGCGCTTCGTAACCCGGAACCAGACGTTTGTAAGAGTTGGTGGTCGGGTTAGACAGGGCGTTGATAGCTTTGGCGTGTTTGATTACGCCGCCAATGTAGTACAGCGCCATTTCAGACAGGCCTGCGTATTTGTCGCCAGAGAACAGGTTAGTACCGTTCTTGGACAGGGACATGTGGCAGTGCATACCGGAACCGTTATCACCGAACATCGGTTTCGGCATAAAGGTCGCGGTTTTACCGAAGCGGTGAGCAACGTTGTGTACCACATATTTGTAGATCTGAATTTCGTCCGCTTTTTTGGTCATGGTGTTGAAGCGGGTAGCCACTTCGTTCTGACCAGCAGTTGCCACTTCGTGGTGGTGAGCTTCAACAACCAGGCCCATCTCTTCCATCACCAGACACATGGTGGAGCGCAGATCCTGTGCTGAATCAACCGGCGGAACCGGGAAGTAACCGCCTTTAACCGCCGGACGGTGACCTTTGTTACCACCTTCGTATTTGGTGGAAGAGTTCCATGCGCCTTCGATGTCATCGATAGCAACGCTGGAACCAGAAATAGAGCTGCCGAAACGAACGTCGTCGAACAGGAAGAATTCTGGCTCTGGTCCAAACAGAACGGTGTCTGCCAGACCGGTAGAACGCAGGTACTCTTCAGCGCGTTTCGCGATGGAACGCGGGTCGCGGTCGTAACCCTGCATGGTGCCTGGTTCGAGGATATCGCAACGGATGATCAGCGTTGTTTCTTCGTAAAACGGGTCAATGACAGCGGTAGTCGCGTCCGGCATCAGCACCATGTCTGATTCGTTGATGCCTTTCCAGCCACCAATCGAAGAACCATCAAACATTTTGCCTTCTTCAAAGAAGTCAGCATTAACCTGATGGGCTGGGATAGTGACGTGCTGTTCTTTACCTTTGGTATCGGTGAAGCGCAGATCAACAAACTTCACTTCGTGCTCATTCAGCATCGTCAAAACGTGTTCAGCGGACATACTTAAACTCTCCCGGATTTGTCATTGTCGTCGTGGTAACGAGGTCTTCAAATACTTCGTGAAACCTGGCGTAGTTGCCGTAAAATAGATAAAGCGAAATCTATGCCAACTTTTAAATGCCCCTCAAAAGGCGTTATTATGCCCGGTATAGTGCAAAAGGGCTGCACCATGATGGTTAAGTTGCACCAATATAGTGCCTTTCCATGAACATTAAGCACTATATTGGTGCAATTTTTTGTTGGCGGCCCTTTTAACGCTCCGTGAAAGCGATCACAAAGCAACTCTGCAATACTTGTTTGCGGAGGATGTTTGTGATCCTGTTTTGTCCTTCGATTAATACGTGTACAATAACGCGCTATTTCTAATGCCTGAGGCAAAGTTGTGATCGAAAATCTGCGTAACATCGCCATCATTGCTCACGTTGACCACGGTAAAACAACCCTGGTTGACAAGCTGCTGCAGCAATCCGGTACGTTCGACGAACGTGCTGAAACTCAAGAGCGTGTGATGGACTCCAACGATTTGGAGAAAGAGCGTGGGATTACCATCCTCGCGAAAAACACCGCTATCAAATGGAATGATTACCGTATCAACATCGTTGATACCCCTGGGCACGCCGACTTCGGTGGTGAAGTTGAGCGTGTGATGTCCATGGTCGATTCCGTGCTGCTGGTGGTTGATGCGTTTGACGGCCCAATGCCGCAAACGCGCTTCGTGACCAAAAAAGCATTTGCCCATGGCCTCAAGCCGATTGTGGTAATCAACAAAGTTGACCGTCCTGGCGCGCGTCCGGACTGGGTTGTTGATCAGGTCTTCGACCTGTTCGTTAACCTTGACGCGACCGACGAACAGCTGGACTTCCCGATCGTTTACGCTTCTGCGTTGAACGGTATCGCGGGTATGGACCACGAAGACATGGCTGAAGACATGACCCCGCTGTATCAGGCGATTGTTGACCATGTACCGGCGCCGAACGTCGATCTCGACGGGACCCTGCAAATGCAGATCTCTCAGCTCGACTACAACAACTACGTTGGTGTTATCGGCATTGGTCGTATCAAACGCGGTAAAGTGAAGCCGAACCAGCAGGTTACTATCATTGATAGCGAAGGCAAAACCCGCAACGGTAAAGTCGGTAAAGTGCTGACCCACCTGGGTCTGGAACGTATCGATAGCGAAATCGCCGAAGCTGGCGATATCATCGCGATCACCGGTCTGGGCGAGCTGAACATCTCCGACACCATCTGCGACCCGCAGAATGTGGAAGCGCTGCCGGCGCTGTCTGTTGATGAGCCGACCGTAACCATGTTCTTCAACGTCAATACTTCTCCGTTCTGTGGTAAAGAAGGTAAATACGTGACTTCACGTCAGATCCTTGACCGCCTGAACAAAGAACTGGTGCACAACGTTGCGCTGCGCGTTGAAGAAACCGAAGACGCTGATGCATTCCGCGTTTCCGGTCGTGGTGAGTTGCACCTGTCTGTTCTGATCGAGAACATGCGTCGTGAAGGTTTCGAGATGGCGGTTTCTCGTCCGAAAGTTATCTTCCGTGAAATTGACGGCCGTCGTCAGGAACCGTTTGAAAACGTGACGCTGGATGTTGAAGAGCAGCACCAGGGCTCGGTCATGCAGGCACTGGGCGAGCGTAAAGGCGACCTGAAAAACATGAATCCGGATGGCAAAGGCCGCGTACGTCTCGACTACGTGATCCCAAGCCGTGGCCTGATCGGCTTCCGTTCTGAGTTCATGACCATGACTTCCGGTACCGGTCTGCTGTACTCCACCTTCAGCCACTACGACGATGTTCGTCCGGGCGAAGTTGGTCAGCGTAACAACGGCGTACTGATCTCCAACGGTCAGGGTAAAGCGGTCGCGTTCGCGCTGTTCGGTTTGCAGGATCGCGGTAAGCTGTTCCTGGGCCATGGTGCTGAAGTTTATGAAGGCCAGATCATCGGTATTCACAGTCGTTCTAACGACCTGACTGTAAACTGCCTGACTGGTAAAAAACTGACCAACATGCGTGCGTCCGGTACGGACGAAGCAACCGTTCTGGTTCCGCCGATTAAGATGACCCTGGAGCAAGCTCTGGAGTTTATCGATGACGACGAACTGGTAGAAGTGACTCCACTGTCTATCCGTATCCGTAAACGTCACCTGACGGAAAACGATCGTAAACGCGCAATGCGCGGTGCAAAAGAAGAGTAATTCCTCCTTTTTGTCTGTGAAAAAGCCGCTGATATTCAGCGGCTTTTTTTATTCCCGCATGTGAGACAGCAAACTATTCAATTTCACACTTTACCGCTACAGTTAACTTTCCACGGCTGGCAAGGAGAGAGAAATGCTCTATATCTTTGATTTAGGTAATGTGATTGTTGATATCGACTTTAACCGGGTGCTGGGCGCCTGGAGTAATTTCAGCCGTGTGCCGCTGGCGACTTTGAAGCAGAGCTTCACCATGGGCGAGGCTTTTCATCAGCATGAGCGCGGAGAGATCAGTGACGAAGATTTTGCCAAAGCGCTGTGTGAAGAGATGGAAATGCCGCTGAGCTACGAGCAATTTTCTACCGGCTGGCAGGCAGTGTTTGTCGCTTTGCGTAGCGACGTCATTGAAATCATGCACAAGTTGCGCGCGCAAGGGCATCGCGTGGTGGTTCTGTCGAATACCAACCGCCTGCATACCACTTACTGGCCGGAGCAATATCCCGAAATCCAGGCTGCTGCCGACCATATCTATCTTTCCCAGGAAATGGGGATGCGTAAGCCCGAAGCGAGAATTTATCAGCAAGTATTATCACTCGAAGGTTTTTCTGCCGACGATGCCATCTTTTTCGATGACAATGCTGACAATATCGCCGGTGCAGAGCAACTGGGTATTACCAGTATTCTGGTGACAGACAAAACGACGATCCCCGATTATTTCGCAAAGCAGTTATGCTAAAAAACGTTCGGCAGCATGCCAGACATCGCATGTGCGCATTATGGTCATGGTTAAAACTGCTCTGGCAGCGCATTGATGAAGATCATATGACAACGCTGGCGGGGAATCTCGCCTACGTCTCGTTACTCTCGCTGGTGCCGCTGATCGCCGTGATATTCGCGTTGTTTGCTGCATTTCCGATGTTTTCTGAAATCAGCATTCAGCTACGTCATTTTGTGTTTGCCAATTTTATCCCGGCAACCGGCGATGTGATTCAGAACTATATTGAGCAGTTTGTAGCGAACTCCACCAGAATGACCGCTGTCGGTGCGTGTGGACTGATCGTGACATCGCTACTGTTGATGTACTCGATTGATACGGCGCTGAACACTATCTGGCGCAGCACGCGGATTCGTCCGCATGTTTACTCATTTGCGGTGTACTGGATGATCCTCACGCTTGGGCCGTTACTGGCGGGCGCCAGCCTTGCAATTAGTTCCTATTTGCTGTCGCTGCGCTGGGCCAGTGAACTGAACAGTGTGATTGATGATGTGCTGCGGATTTTCCCGCTGCTTTTGTCCTGGCTCTCTTTCTGGCTGCTTTACAGCATTGTACCCACGACGCGGGTGCCTAACCGCGACGCCATTATTGGCGCCTTTGTCGCGGCGCTGTTGTTCGAGTTGGGCAAGAAAGTGTTTGGCCTCTATATCACCATGTTCCCTTCCTACCAGCTTATTTATGGCGTGCTGGCTGTCATCCCGATTTTGTTCCTCTGGGTCTACTGGACCTGGTGTATCGTCTTGCTAGGTGCAGAAATAACTGTCACTCTCGGTGAATACCGAAAACTTAAAATAGCCGCACAGCAAGAAGAAGCAGACCAACCATGATTGCATTAATTCAACGTGTTTCCCGCGCAAGCGTTAGCGTGACGGGCGAGGTGACGGGCGAAATTGGTCCGGGACTTTTAGTGTTGTTAGGGGTTGAAAGGGAAGACGATGAACAAAAAGCGAACCGCCTGTGCGAGCGAGTGCTGGGGTATCGCATTTTTAGCGACGCTGAAGGAAAAATGAATCTTAACGTCCAGCAGGCGGGTGGGAGCGTGCTGGTAGTGTCACAATTTACGCTGGCGGCTGATACCGAACGAGGAATGCGTCCTGGGTTTTCCAGAGGCGCCGCGCCGGATAAAGCGGAAGCGCTGTATAACTACTTTGTCGAACGTTGCCGCAGCCAGCAGATGGAAACGCAAACCGGGCGATTCGCTGCCGATATGCAGGTTTCGCTGGTCAACGATGGTCCTGTCACATTCTGGTTGCAGATATGAGCCAGCTTGCGGCGTGGCCCAGAGTCACAAGAGAGAACACCGTTATGTATCACCTCCGCGTACCGCAGACTGAAGAAGAGTTAGAGCGTTATTACCAGTTCCGCTGGGAAATGCTGCGCAAACCCCTGCATCAGCCAAAAGGTTCCGAACGCGATGCATGGGATGCAATGGCGCATCACCAGATGGTGGTTGATGAAGAGGGCAATATGGTGGCGGTCGGTAGGTTGTATATCAACGCCGACAATGAAGCCTCAATCCGTTTTATGGCCGTTCACCCTTCTGTGCAGGATAAAGGGTTGGGTACGCTGATGGCGATGACACTGGAATCCGTTGCCCGCCAGGAAGGGGTGAAGCGGGTGACCTGTAGCGCCCGCGAAGATGCCGTAGAGTTTTTTGCCAAGCTCGGGTTTATCAATGAAGGGGAGATCACCGTGCCGCAAACTACGCCAGTGCGCCATTTTTTGATGATCAAACCCGTGGCCACTCTGGAAGATATTCTGCATCGCGGCGACTGGTGTGGGCAGCTGCAACAAGCCTGGTACGAACATATTCCGCTGAGCGAAAAGATGGGCGTGCGTATTCAGCAGTATACCGGGCAGAAATTTATCACTACCATGCCGGAGACCGGCAACCAGAACCCGCACCATACGCTATTTGCTGGCAGTCTGTTTTCGCTGGCGACGCTGACTGGCTGGGGGCTGATTTGGCTGATGCTGCGCGAACGCCATCTTGGCGGCACCATTATTCTGGCTGATGCGCACATTCGATACAGTACGCCAATTAAAGGTAAACCCAGCGCGATTGCCGATCTCGGCTCGTTGAGCGGCGATCTCGATCGCCTGGCGCGCGGGCGGAAAGCGCGCGTGCAGCTTCAGGTTGAACTGTTTGGCGAGGGTAAGCAGGGCGCGATTTTCGAAGGGATTTACATCGTACTGCCCGCGAAACCTTTTGGCCCTTATGAAGAGGGTGGCAACGAAGAAGAGTAACCGACCGCGCGCTTGTTGACGCAGGCGCGCAGCCTTATTGCTTACTCACTGAGCGAAGAAAAACCATGCGGTGATGATGCGTCCATCCTGCACTTCATAAACCGCCATATTTTCGATGACCGATTCGCCAATGCCGTAGATTTTTTCATGATCGAACACCTTATTGCCCATCACTGTACGCGAGAGTAGCTCTGCGCGGAGTGCCGGGTTATTAAAACGGTGCTCGACATAGAATGCGCGTAAGGCTTCCCGCCCTTGCAGCGATGGCGATGTGGAGGGCAAACGGTAGGCGGTGAAATCTTCACTAAAGCAGGTAACGAACGCTTCAATATCATGGGCATTGTATGCGGCGAACTGCTGTTCTACGGGGCTTACGACAGACATCGACTCTCCTTTGGGCTTTATTCTGGCCACGCGTGCGGCCACGTCTTGTATGACATCCCGTGCGCTCTGGCTGATACCGGCAAGCTGGAAGAAGCCGTGAATAACGCCGAGGTAGCGGGAACAGGTACAGGTTACGCCTTGTTCCGTCATATGCTGGTACAGCGCTTCACCTTCATCGCACAGCGGATCGAATTCCGCCGTAATAATGTGTACTGGCGGCAGACCTGCGAAATCATCGCGCCACAGCGGGCTAACATCCGACAGCAGGCGGTCAGTGTCGCCAAGGTATATTTCGTAGCCTGACAGCAGCGCATCACGGGTTATTACATAATCAGAACCGTTAAAGCTATAGCTGTCGAAGTAGACCGTTGCATCCAGCATCGGGTAGATCAACACCAGTTGCGCGGGTTGCCAGACTGCCGCTGCCTTCAACCGTAGCGCCGTGACCAGCGCCAGATGCCCGCCTGCACTGTCGCCCGCTAGCGTAATTCTTTGTGAATCAATGTTTAGACGTTCAGCATTTTTCCATATCACTTCCGCACCCCGTAGCGCATCATCGTGCGCGGCTGGCCAGCGATGTTCCGGTGCGAGCCGATACTGCACGGCAATCACCCGACAACCGCTGTACCACGCTAACTGTCGCAACTGTTTATCATGAGTGGCAAACCCGCCACTGATAAAGCAGCCGCCGTGGTAATAGATTAGCGCAGGCAGTTTACCGTTGGCCTCCAGTGGCGAGAATATGCGCAGCGTCACACCTTCAAGCGTGACGTCTTCAACCCGAACGCGAGTTTCCGTTTCCCCGGCAAGCGATGCGCTGGCGATATAACCCGCGCGCCGTTCATCAATACTCCTGGCGCGCGCCGAGGGGCGCCCGGCGGCGATAAAGTCGCTCACCAACCCGGCAATGCCTTTTTCCAGTGCCATTCCGCTCACCTTATCTGTATAAATATACAGTTTTATAGCCTGGTTTTTATGAAATGGGAACGGTTGATTTTGTGGAAAGCACAAATTTGGAAGGCTGCTCGTAAAGCCGATTTATATCTTTTGAACCCGCTTGTTTTTGCCGAAAGTGGCGATATGTTGTGCTGTGAAATGTACTGAAATCATTAATATTTGCGACAAACTCCGGGAACGAGCGTTAAATTGGGGCAGGAGCAGAAGTCAAGACTGAGATGGAAACAATGGCAGGCCGGGTAAGCACAACTTACCGCGACCTGTAAGTATTATTCCCCTTCGCCCGGGAAGAGGAATGGATTGATGGAGCTACGGGCAAAACCTTCCTGCTCCATGCGGGCATCAAGCACCAGCGAAGCTAAATCATCAGCCACCGGTTCGACGTTCGGGTCTTTTTCCTGATACAGGATCTTCAGGTAAGTGCCGCAGTCGCCGCAGCTTTCGGCTTTAATGGCTGCCTGCTCATTATCCAGCGACCAGTAGTGCAGATCGCGGGTCTGCTCACAGTTGCTACATTTGACGCGCACCACATGCCATTCGGTTTCGCACAGATTGCAGTGCAGATAACGCAGCCCCTGCGTTGTGCCGATATGCACCACGCTGGAAACCGGCATAGCGCCGCACACCGGGCAGAACTGGCGCTGTTCACCATATTCAGCACGGGCTTTTCCTGGAATCAGGCTGGCCATCTGCGCCCAGTAGAGCGACAGCGCTGCCCAGATAAACGGCGATTTATCGCTGCTCACAGCGGCGAAGTCAGCAACAAACAGAGCGCTGGCCATCGCTTCCAGTTCCTGCGCGGAAGCCTTTTCCAGGTTCTCAATGACCGCCAGCGCCGGGCCGCTCATCTCCGGCTTCAGCTCGGCAATGAGCGAATGCAGCAGCTTGTGCCAGTGCGTATCACGCGGCAGCATGTGAATATCGAGCGGCGGTTTACCCTGTTCAGCGGCTTCTTTAATGCGCGCTGTCAGGTCGATTTGCAAGGGGTGGTCGTACAGCACCACTTCCTGGGCATGGGCGATAAGCGCAGCAAAACGCAGGTAATCACCCAGCGGGTTACTCTCTGCAAGTTCGCGCAGACGCTCTGCACGGCGGTTGTAGAGATTTTTTAGCCTGGGGAATAATAACGGCGGAATAACTTCCGCCGTGCGTTTATCGCTCTTCTCCAGCTCATCTTGCGGGATTATGCGAATACTCATTCAGTCGATTTTTCCGTTGTCTTGCGAACTTCCCGGTACCAGCGCGGGTGATGTTTCTTCGCCCATGAGCTGGTGACCCAGCCTTCCACCATTGCGGTTATGGTGCCTTTAACCCACAGAGCGGCGTAAATATGCACCATAATAACCACAATTAACGCGACTGCGGCAAATGAATGCACCATCAGCGCTAATCGGATTAGCGGAATAGGGAACGCTGGCGCGAAGTAAGGGCGCCAGATAACCACGCCGCTTACCAGTAGCAACACCAGGAAAATAATCGCCGCCCAGAACACGCATTTCTGACCGAAGTTATATCGCCCGGTGTCGCCTACTTCCTCATTGACGACAATCTTACGAATATTCTTCGCCCAAAAGATATCATCCTTGTTGATGAGGTTATGGTGCCAGTAGCGGAAAAACATGATGATAAACGACGCAAACATCACCACGCCGACGAACGGATGGAGAATGCGCGCCAACTGCGGCGTACCGAGAATCCCCATTAACCAGTTGAAGGAGGGGAAGAAAAACCCCAGCCCGCTCACCGCCGCCAGCACGAAGCAGAAGGCGGTGACCCAGTGGTTAATGCGCTCCGGTGCCGTGTAGCGCACGATGGTGTCACGTTTTTTCATTTGCGCACCTCGTCTTTCTCTTCATGCAGGTTATCGTCTTCCTCTTCTGCACGGTTCGGACCGACACCGACATAGTGGAAGATGCTGGCCGCGAAGGTCGCGGCAAAGCCGACCGCCGCAAGCGGTTTCCAGATGCCTTTCCAGAACTTCACGGTTGTACTGATCTGCGGGTTTTCCGGCAGGCCGTGATACAGATTTGGCTTGTCGGCGTGATGCAGCACGTACATCACATGTGTTCCGCCAACGCCCGCCGGATCGTACAGCCCGGCATTATCGTAGCCACGGGTTTTCAACTCCGCGACACGTTCGCCAGCGAGGGTTTTCATATCCTCTTTGGAGCCAAAGTGGATAGCGCCGGTCGGACAGGTTTTCACGCATGCCGGTTCCTGGCCCACGGTGACACGGTCGACGCACAGCGTACATTTGTAGACGCGGTTGTCTTCCGGGTTCAGTCGTGGCACATCGAACGGGCAGCCCGCGATGCAGTAACCGCAGCCGATGCACTGCTCAGACTGGAAGTCGACAATGCCGTTGGCATACTGAATGATAGCTCCTTCTGACGGGCATGCTTTCAGACAGCCAGGATCGGCGCAGTGCATGCAGCCATCTTTACGGATCAGCCACTCCAGTTTGTCGTTCTGCTCCACTTCCGAGAAGCGCATAACCGTCCAGGATTTCGCGGTCAGATCCGCCGGGTTGTCATACACCCCGACGTTATGTCCCACTTCGTCACGGATGTCGTTCCACTCGGAACAGGCCACCTGACAGGCTTTACAGCCAATACAGGTGGTGACGTCGATAAGTTTCGCCACTTCCTGCTGGTGATCCCGCGCCTGTGGCGCGGGTGTGAAGCCGTTAGTTGCGGAACGACGGATGATGTCTTGCGATTGATAAGCCATAAGTCGTCTCCGTTACACCTTTTCCACATTCACCAGGAACGCCTTGAACTCTGGCGTTTGGGTGTTCGCATCGCCGACGAACGGCGTTAACGTATTGGCGATAAAGCCTTTCTTCGCCACACCTTCGTAACCCCAGTGAATAGGAATACCGATAGTATCGACATCTTTGCCGTTCACTTTCAGCGTGCGGATACGCTTGGTCACCACCGCTTTGGCTTTGATATAGCCACGGTTGGAGGAGACACGAACCGTATCACCCTGAACGATACCCAGCCTGCCCGCCAGTTTCTCACCGATCTCCACAAACTGTTCCGGCTGCGCGATAGCGTTAAGCAGCGCGTGCTTGGTCCAGTAGTGGAAGTGTTCGGTCAGACGGTAAGTGGTGCCGACATACGGGAATTTATCCGCTTTACCCATGGCTTCCATATCGTCTTTAAAGACGCGGGCTGCCGGGTTGGATACGACGTTCGGGTGCAGCGGGTTAGTACCCAGCGGCGTTTCAAACGGCTCGTAGTGTTCCGGGAACGGCCCTTCCGCCATCTTATCGATAGCAAACAGGCGACCCATCCCTTCCGGCTGCATGATAAACGGCCCGACATCGCTGCCTGGCGCGGCAGCACTGTAGTCCGGAATATCCACGCCGCCCCACTTCGCACCGTCCCACTTCAGCAACTGACGCTTCGGATCCCACGGTTTACCCTGCGGATCGGCAGAGGCACGGTTGTAAAGAATGCGGCGGTTAAGCGGCCACGCCCACGCCCAGCCCAGCGTATTGCCAAGGCCTGAAGGATCGGCGTTATCGCGACGTGCCATCTGGTTGCCATCCGGCGTCCAGCTACCGGCGAAGATCCAGCAACCGCTGGAGGTAGTGCCATCATCGCGCAGTTGGGCAAACGAGCTAAGCTGCTGGCCTTTTTTGACGATCACCGCGCCCGTAGCCGGGTCGATAATGTCTGCCAGTGCTTTACCATTGCTCTCCATCGCTACTTCTTCCGATGCCGGTTCGTGCGGGGTGGAGTAGTTCCAGGTCATATTCAGCACTGGTTCCGGGCATGCGCCGCCCTCTTCGGCATACATTTTACGCAGGCGTGTAAAGATACCGGCGAGGATCTCGCCATCGGTCACGGCTTCGCCCGGGCCGTCAGCGCCTTTCCAGTGCCATTGCAACCAGCGGCCGGAGTTCACGATCGAGCCGTTCTCTTCGGCAAAGCAAGTTGAAGGCAGACGGAACACTTCGGTCTGGATTTTCGCCGGATCGACATCGTTCGACTCGCCGTGGTTTTGCCAGAATGTCGAGGTTTCGGTGGTCAGCGGATCGATGGTCACCAGGAATTTCAGCTTCGACAGCGATGCCACAACCTTGTTCTTGTTCGGGAACGACGCTACCGGGTTAAAGCCCTGGCACACATAGCCGTTCACCTTGCCTTTGTTCATCATGTCGAAGTACTGCAGAACGTCGTAACCTTTGTCCCACTTCGGCAACCAGTCAAAGCCCCAGCTATTTTCCGCCGTGGCTTTGTCGCCAAAGAAGGCTTTCATCATCGAAACGAAGAATTTCGGGTAATTACCCCAGTAGTTTACCTGGCCTTCCAGCAGCGGTTTTGGCGTGTTGGCGGCAAGATAGGTCTGGAGGTTGGTCTGTTTCTCACTCGGCAGCGTCATATAGCCCGGCAGGCTTTGTGACAGCAAACCAAGGTCCGTTAGCCCCTGAATGTTGGAGTGACCGCGCAGGGCGTTTACGCCGCCGCCAGCCATCCCCATGTTCCCCAGCAGTAGCTGGATCATCGCCATGGTGCGAATGTTTTGCGCACCGACAGAATGCTGCGTCCAGCCCAGCGCGTAGAGGAACGAGGCAGTTTTATCATGTACGCTGGTCTCGGCGATATATTCGCACACCTTCAGGAAATCCGCTTTTGGCGTCCCGCAGATGTTTTCAACCACGTCCGGCGTATAGCGAGAAACGTGCTGTTTCAGCAGGTTCCATACACAGCGCGGATGGGTGAGTGTGGTATCGCGTTTGGCGAAGCCTTTCTCATCCAGTTCGTAGTTCCAGCTGGTTTTATCGTATTTACGTTTATCCGCGTCATAGCCGGTGAACAGGCCATCTTCGAAGCCAAAATCTTCCCGTACGATCAGGCTGGCGTTGGTATAGGCCTCGGTATATTCGCGGTTATATTTTTCGTTGGTCATCAGGTACAGCAACACGCCTGACAGGAAGGCAATGTCAGTACCGGAACGAATCGGCGTATAGAAATCCGCAACAGAGGCGGTACGCGTAAAGCGCGGATCGATAACAATCAGCTTCGCGCCATTATGGATCTTGGCTTCCATCGCCCAGCGGAATCCCACCGGATGTGCTTCAGCCGCGTTCCCACCCATCACAATGACAAGGTTGGCGTTCTTTATGTCGACCCAGTGGTTGGTCATCGCACCGCGACCAAATGTTGGAGCAAGACTTGCTACCGTTGGTCCGTGTCAGACACGCGCCTGGTTGTCGACGGCTAACATGCCGAGTGCGCGGGAGAATTTTTGCGTTAAATAGCCCGTTTCATTGCTGGACGCGGATGCGCACAGCATCCCGGTGCTCAGCCAGCGGTTGACGGTGGTACCTGTGGCATTTTGCGCGATAAAGTTGGCATCGCGGTCGGTTTTAATCAGCTTCGCGATACGGTCAAACGCATCATCCCAGGTGATGCGCTGCCATTTATCAGAACCTGGCGCACGGTATTCCGGGTATTTCAGGCGGCTTTCTGAGTGGATGAAATCCACCAGACCTGCACCTTTCGGACACAGCGCGCCACGGTTTACCGGATGATCCGGGTCACCCTCGATATGAAAGATTGACGCTTTGGCGTTCCTGGCACCGTCGCCGAGGCTGTACATCAACAGCCCACAGCCGACGGAACAATATGTGCAGGTATTACGGGTTTCACGGGTGCGCAGCAGCTTATACTGCCGTGTTTCCGCAAGCGCGATATTGGGGGCAAAGCCCAATGCCGCAGCCGTTGTTCCTGCCATACCGCCAGCGCAGATCTTAAAGAACTGCCTTCTGCTGACCTGCATGGTTTGCTCCTGGTTCGACATTACTCTTATGTTTTTTCTTTGCGGTGGTTTTCGCAAAGGTTCAGAATTGCTGGTAATCCCTCATACAGGGGGATTAGCAACGGAGATTACCACAATATGGGTAGGTCTATTCTGGAATGAAAAATCCAGAATCGTTGCTATTCCCTTTTTTCCCCAAGGGATATACGCGAAGAATACCATACTGTTGGTACGCTTGTTTGATGACGGTTAAGACAAAGTGAACGATTTGCACCCTAAAAAGCACAAAAATGCAACATCAGTCACAGGGGCCCGCGAGGTTTCTCTGTGGAAACGCGCCGATTTACAGCAGACACAGCCGGATATGCTGGCGGAAGAAGTTCCTGTCGCGCTGGTCTACAACGGCATCTCTCATGTGGTGATGATGGCCTCGCCAAAAGATCTCGAATGGTTCGCGATTGGCTTCTCCTTATCCGAAGGGGTTATTGAACACCCGGCGGAAATTTACGGCATGGATGTGGTGCCTTCCTGTAATGGCCTCGAAGTGCAAATCGAACTCTCCAGCCGCCGTTTTATGGGATTAAAAGAGCGGCGCCGCGCGCTGGCCGGGCGAACCGGCTGCGGCGTGTGCGGCGTGGAGCAGCTCAACGATATCGGCAAGCCGATAGCGCCGCTGCCGTTCACGCAGCGCTTTGATTTGGCGTTACTGGATAACGGGCTGGCGCATTTAACCGATTTTCAGCCTGTCGGGCAGTTAACCGGTTGTACGCATGCGGCGGCGTGGATATTGCCATCCGGCGAACTGACGGGCGGGCATGAAGATGTGGGGCGTCATGTGGCGCTGGATAAGCTGCTGGGTCATCGCGCACGTGAAGGTGAAGCGTGGAAGCAAGGAGCGGTGCTGGTATCCAGCCGTGCCAGCTATGAAATGGTGCAAAAATCGGCGATGTGCGGCGTTGAAATCCTGTTTGCGGTATCGGCGGCGACAACGCTGGCCGTGGAAGTGGCGGAACGCTGCAACCTGACGCTGGTGGGTTTTTGTAAGCCGGGCAGGGCGACCATCTATACCCATCCGCAGCGCTTAATTGTTTGTCAATAATTTTGACAGATGATAACAAATCCTTCCGCTTTTTGTTGTGAATGAACAGGTCTAGTATTTATTCCATCGAGGCGCAGCGCCTCATTACAACAAATTAACGTAGGGGTTTATATCATGAAAAGCATCAAAACTTTTGTCGCTATTATCGCTCTGTCTGCTTCTTTCGGTTCTTTCGCTGCCCAGTCTGTAAGCGTAACTGACTCAACTCTCAGCGGTGCGGAAGCACAAATCGCCGCTCAGGCTCAGCAAGCAGGCGCTTCTTCTTACCACATTACTGAAGCTTACAACGGCAACCAGGTTCATATGACTGCCGAGCTGACCAAATAAATTGCAATATTGTCGAAAGAGCGCCTGCGGGCGCTTTTTTAATGCATACCCGCCAGGCGCAACAGCGCCGTCACTACAGCCGCCGAGATGATCACCACAATAAGCGGTATCTTTCGCCATGCCAGGAAAAGGGCAAACACCACGCCCAGCACGCGTGCCATTCCGGCAAAATGATCCCCTTCATAGAGCATGGCCGCCATCGCGACCGCGAACAACAACGTCGTTGCTGCATCGGAAACCAGTGCCTGTGATTGCTCTGAGAGTACCAGCCTGCTGCCGAGTTTTGCGCTACCGAAGCGCATCAAATAAGTGCCAACGGAAAGAACCGCGATACCGCCGATAATTAAGGAAACGCTGGCCATTATTTCTTCCTCGTCAGTAAACCCAGTAAAGAGAGAAGCACCGGTAAGCCAACCGGGGCGAAGGGAACCATTGCCAGTGATAACAGAGCGCCGCTGGAAGCGCGAATAAGCGTGGTGCGTTTTTGCAGCGCCGGTAACACCAGCGCCAGCAGGATCGCCGGGAATACTGCGTCGAGCCCGATGGTTTCCGGCGCCGGTAACAACGTACCAACCGCTGCGCCCACCAGTACACCCGCAGGCCACAGCAACGCGATGCACAACCCGCATAACCAGTAAGCGGCTTTACACTGTTCCGGCGTAGGTTGCGACAAACCAAACACCACGCTTTCGTCATTCATAATGTGGCAGCCGATAAATCCCGCCGCCCGCTGACCGACCAGTTCACGTACCGTGACGCCAAAAGGTACATGGCGGGCATTAACCAGTAATCCGGCAACTGCGGCTGCCAACGGATTACCGCCGCTGGCGACAATTCCGATAAACATAAACTCGCTGGCGCCCGCCAGTACCAGCGTAGAGAGCGCAAGCGGCACCCACAGCGGAAAGCCGTAAGCCATCGCCAGCGATCCATAGGAGACGCCGACGACGCCGACCGCCAGGCAAACAAGGAATATTGCTTTGATGGTATCGCCTTTTAGCGATGTGAAGTGTTGTGTAAGCATCTCACTTTAGCCTTATCGAACGTTTATCCATTATAATGAACACATCAGGATCGTTTTTCAATAAGAACGATTCGTTCTATTTAATGAACGTTTGAGGTCGTGTATGACACAACCAATTAGCATCATAGCCAAAAGTCTGGTGCGCGAGCGTCAGCGAACCGGCCTTTCGCTGGCAGAAATTGCCCGCCGTGCCGGGATCGCCAAATCCACGCTGTCTCAACTGGAGGCCGGGAATGGCAATCCCAGCCTGGAAACATTGTGGGCATTGTGCGTGGCGCTGGATATTCCCTTTGCCCGCCTGCTGGAACCGCAAAACCCGAAAATACAGGTGATTCGCTGCGGCGAAGGTACCAAAGTGATTGCCGGGCGGGCTAACTACCAGGCGATTTTACTGGCCGCCTGTCCGCCAGGCGCTCGGCGCGATATCTACCTGCTGCTGACGCAGCCGGGCGCGGACCGTATTTCGCATCCTCATCCGCCGGGCACTGTCGAACATATTATTGTGACGCAGGGGCGCGCGCTGGTGGGGCCAACCGAAGCAGCAGAAGAGTTAGGTGAAGGGGATTACATCTGCTACCCAGCGGATCAGGAGCATATTTTTAAAGCGCTGGAACCGGATACGCAGGCGATTTTAGTGGCGGAACAGAATTAATCTTGTCATCCCCTTCGTCTATGAAGGGGATGGATCAAGTCAGGCCAGGTAAAACACTTCTTTCAGCTCCGCGCTGACCGGGCTGTTATCCGGGTTGGCGGGCATCACGTCGCGCATATATTTCCACCAGCGCTGGCAAACCTCGGTGCTGGCGACCGCATTCCAGCGCTCTTCAGACTCAATTTCCACGGTAGCGAACAGCAGATGGCGTGCTTTATCGAGATAAATCGCGTAATGGTGCGCGCCACCCTCTTTCAGTGCTGCTTCCAGCTCCGGCCAGATGGGATTATGGCGACGGGCATACTCTTCATGGGCCTCAGGATTGACCTGCATCACAAAGGCTTTACGGATCATAATGCCTCCAGATACAGCTCGCGGACTTCATCGCGGCTGGCGGTGCGTGGGTTGCACGGGGCGCATGGATCGGCCAGCGCTTTATCCAGCCAGCCTTCGATATCCGCTTTGGTCACGCCCAGTTTGCTAAAACCGGAAGGAATGCCCACGCGCATGCTAAGGCGGCGAATAGCATTGATCGCCTCCATGCTGGCGGCTTCATCGCTCATCCCTTTGGTATCAACACCCATCGCCTGAGCAACGCGAGCAAAACGGGACACGGCCTTCGGGCGGTTAAAGTTTTCGATGATCGGCAGCAGAATGGCGTTGCACACGCCGTGCGGCAGGTTGTGGGTCGCCCCCGGTTGATGCGCCAGCGCATGCACCAGGCCAAGACCGGCATTGTTAAAGGCCATCCCGGCAAGGTACTGGCCGTAAGCCATCTGCTCACGCGCTTCAAGGTTATGCCCGTCATCTACCGCTTTCGGCAGCCACAGGTTGATCAGGCGAATCGCTTCCAGTGCGTTAGCGTCAGTTAACGGATGCGCGCCGACAGAAACATAGGCTTCTACCGCGTGCGTCAGCGCATCCATACCGGTGGCGGCGGTTACCGACGCCGGAATTTCCAACATCACACTGGCGTCGTCCACGGCAATGTCGGGGATAATATTGGGGTCGATAATTACCTCTTTGACTTGTCGCGCCGAGTCGATGATCACGGCGTTACTGGTCATTTCCGCTGCGGTACCGGCCGTGGTATTGATCGCTACCAGCGGTACGCCGGGGTTTTTCACTTTGCCAACGCCCGAGTATGCGGTGGATGGCCCTGGGTTGGCAGTAAGGATTTTCACCGCTTTGGCGGTATCGATCGGGCTGCCGCCGCCGAAGGCGATGATGTAATCACAGGCGGCGTTCTGGTATGCGGCATACCCTTTTTGCACCAGTTCTTCTGTCGGATTCGGGAACACTTCATCAAACAGGTGGTATGCCATGTTATGCGCTTTCAGCGCAGCAAACAGACTGTCCAGCAGACCCAGTTTTACCAGTTGTCCATCGGTGACAATCAGCGCTTTACCCCACTGTTTGTTCGCCACCAGATTGACCATATCGCCGATAGCGCCTGTGCCATGCAGGCTGATTTTGGGTAGGGCTAACATGAAACTCATCGTGACTCTCCTTAATTTGCTGTGATTTTTCCGGCGGCAATACTCCATGTCGCCGGGGGAATTCTTGTTGCCCGGTGGCGCTGCGCTTACCGGGCCTGCATTTATCTGCGGCGCGGTTTTATAGGTCGGATAAGGCGCAGCCGTCATCCGGCAATCAACGCCTGTTTACATACGCCTGCGCTGCATCACGCGGCGGGTAATGATCGGCAGCGAAATCACCACAATCAGCATTGCGCCGACGATAATCGACATCACAATGCCTGGTACGTTGAGCAGGCTCAGGCCGAAGGTCACCAGCCCCATCAGAAAGGCGGCGATGATAACGCCGACCATGCTGCCGGAGCCGCCAAGAATATTGACGCCTCCAAGTACGGCCATCGTCACCACTGAAAGCTCCCAGCCGAGTGCCAGCGTCGGACGTGTGCTGCCAAGGCGTGATGTCAGCAGTACCGACGCCAGCCCCGCCATCAGCCCAACCAGTGCAAAGAGGATCAGGTTGTGACGCTTCACATTGATGCCGGAATACCACGCGCCGGTCGGGTTGTTGCCTATCGCGTAGGTGCGGCGACCAAAGTTGGTTTTGTGCAACAGGAACGCAAACACAGCGGCCAGCACGATAAACAGGGCAAACTCAAATGACAGCGCGCCCCAGACATAGCCCTGGCCAAACCATGCGAAGCTCTCCGGCCAACTGTTCAGCGCCTGATCGCCGAGCAGGATGTAGGTTATGCCGCGATAGAGACTCATGGTACCGATGGTGATCACAATTGATGACAGATTGAAACGGGTGACGAGAATACCGTTGAACAATCCGCACAGCAGACCGACGCCAAGGCCCACCGCGACCAGCAGCGGCGTATCCATTCCTGCCTGCGCGCAAAAACCCATTACCGTGGAGCTAAGCGCCATGTTGGCTGCGACGGATAAATCGATCTCGCGCGCAATAATCAGCATCGCCATCGGCAGGACGATGATCGCTTTTTCGGTAAAGTTGAACGTCGCGTCAGAGAGGTTCCAGATATTGAGGAAGTAGGGTGACGCGATGGCATTCGCCACAAATACTGCCAGGGTCACGGCCAGCAAAAAACCTTCCCAGCACAGCAGGCGTTGGAGGAAAGGTGAGGTAGCTGGTGCGTTTTTCACGGTATCGGAGGTCAATATTTTGCTCATGATTTCACCGCCTGTTTTTGTCGTGCCAGCGCTACATCACGCAGGATCAAACGGCCTTTGCGCTTGTTGGCGCGTTCATTCAGCAGAACCGCAATGACGATCACTGTGCCGGAGATCGCCATCTGCCAGAAGGGAGAAATGCCGATGACCGGCAGCGCGTTATTGATCACCCCGAGGAATAATGCGCCGAACAGACAACCGAGCACGCGCCCGGTACCGCCCATGGTACTGATTCCGCCAATCACACAGGCTGCCACCACCTGCAACTCAAAACCGTTAGCTACATCGACATACGCCACCGCAAAGCGCGAGATCCACAAATAGCCGCAAAAACCCGCCAGCGCGCCTGAGAGGCAGAAGCTGACAAACTGCATTTTGCCGGCGTTGATCCCGGTGTAATACGCTGCCGTCGCGTTGCCGCCTGCGGTATAGAGCGCCCGCCCGGTACGGCTGTAACGCAGAAAATACCCCACCAGCAGTAGCGCGGCGACGGCGCACCAGCTCAGCACCGGTAAACCCAGCACCGACGCGCGCGGCAGGCCGAGAAAATCCGCTCCCATCTGGTTGGAATTCACCCAGCCACCGCCGGAGAGTAAGAAGATCAGACCTCGGTAGATGCTCATGGTGCCGAGCGTCACCACAATGGCCGGAATACCCAGTTTCCACACCAGCAGGCCGTTGATCATGCCCATCAGCAGACCGAGCAACGTGGCCAGCAGCAGCAATGACCAGACCGGAACATCCGGGTGATGAAAGTTGATCAGCGCGACAATCATGCCGGTCAGCGCGAGGTTTGCCGTCATCGACAGATCGATGCCTTTGGTTAGCAGCACCATCATTTGTCCGAGCGCGAGAATGATCAGAATGGCGGTATCGTTGAATATCTCTACCAGATTGCCGGGGCGGATAAACGAAGGCACACGGCTGCCGATACTCAGCACTAGCAGCACAATCACGCCGCCGAGCAGCGCTTCGCGATGTTTAAGCAGTTGTTGCCACATTATGCAGCCTCCTTCCCGGCGCCGCTGGCGGCGATGACAATGGTTTCCGCCGTGGCATCGCCTGCGTTGTACTCCGCCACCATCATCCCTTCATGCATCACAATCACCCGATCGGCCATGCCCATCACTTCCGGCAACTCGGAAGAAACCATAATCACTGCCAGCCCGTGCGCCACCAGTTCTGACATAAACTGGTGCACCGCCGCTTTTGAGCCGATATCGATCCCTTTAGTCGGTTCGTCGAGGATGATCACGTCCGGGTGGGTGGCGAGCCATTTACCGATCACCACTTTTTGCTGATTGCCGCCGGAGAGCGTTTCTACCGCCTGTCTCCAGCTAAAGGCTTTTACTTGCAAACGGCGCGCATACTCATCGGCCAGCGCCCATTCTTTCGCCTCATTTAGCACGCCGTTACGGTTCAGCTTGCTAAGCTGTGGCAGACTGATGTTCTGGGCAATCGACAGTTCGATAATCGCCCCCTGCTTTTGCCGCTCTTCCGGCACGCAGACAATACCGGCCTGAATGGCATCCGCTGGCTGGCGGAAGTGCACGGATTTGCCGTTGAGGATGATCTCGCCGGATGAGGGGCGTGAAACGCCGGAAAGCGCCTGCATCAGTTCGGTGCGCCCGGCACCAACCAGGCCGTAAAAACCGAGGATCTCTCCTTTACGCAGGGAAAAGTTGATATGGGCAAACTCGGTGGGATGACATAGGTCGCGCACTTCCAGCACCGTTTCGCCTGGTTCGCAGGCCACTTTTGGCCAGCTCTGGTTTAGCGTGCGGCCAACCATCATCGCCACCATTCGCTCTTCGGTGATCGACTTTATCGCGCCGGAATCAACATAAACGCCGTCGCGCAAAATGGTGTAGTGATCTGCCAGTTCAAAGATTTCATCGAACTTGTGCGAGATAAAGAGGATCGCTTTGCCTTCCAGTTTCAGGCGCTCGACGATTTGGTAAAACTCCAGGATCTCATGCTGCGAAAGCGCGGCCGTGGGTTCGTCCAGAATCACCACCTGCGCATCAAAAGAGAGTGCGCGGGCAATCGCCACCATATGGCGCTGGGCGATGCTCAGGGTTTTCAGCGTGGCGCGCGGATCGATTTGCACTTCCAGTCGGGCGAGAATATCCCGCGCCTGCTGGTGCATGGCGGGCCAGTCGAGTTTTTTCAGCAGCCCTTTATAAAGATACTGGCCGACAAAAATGTTCTCGGTCACCGACAGCTCATCAAACAAAACTGTCTCCTGATGGATAGCGGTGATCCCCACTTTATGGGCGGATTCCGGCGTCGGCAGCGAAATAGGGATCGCTTTATAGAGAATTTCACCTTCGTCCGGCTGATAAATGCCGGTCATCACTTTGACCAGCGTCGATTTCCCTGCGCCGTTTTCACCGATCAACGCGGTGACTTTGCCGGGCCAGAGATCAAGTTGCACATTCTCAAGAGCACGCACACCGGGAAAAACCTTGGTGATGCCCTTAAGCGACAGCAGAGGGGTGGATGTCGTCATGATCGTTCTCCAGTGTTTGCCCTCACCCGGCGGGAGAGGGCAGGTAAAGGATCAGAAAATCTTCGAGAACTTATCAATGTTGCTGGCATCGTAGACAAACGGCTCTGCCATCGCGCCGCTGCCGTCAGCATCGAGCTTCACTTTGCCCAGTTTACCCATGCTGGCTTCCTCTTTGGTCGCCGTGCCTTTCACTAAATCATCCGCCAGATATGTGGCGGCATAACCGAGATCGATCGGGTTCCAGATGGCGAAACTTTTGCTGGCGCCGGATTTAATCGCGCCAGCCATTTCAGACGGCAGACCCAGACCGGTGACATATACTTTGCCAATCTTGCCCTGGTCTTTGACTGCCTGCGCGGCGGCGACAATGCCGACTGACGACGGCGATACGATCACTTTCAGATCGGGGTACGACTTCAGCAAACCGACCGCTTCGCGGTAACTTTTATCCGATAAATCATCGCCATAGGCGACGGTCACCAAATTGACGGACGGGTATTTCGGCAGCACTTTTTTCATCTCCGCAATCCAGATGTTCTGGTTGGTGGAGGTCGGTGTGGCGCTGAGGATGGCAACGTCGCCTTTATCCACATTTAGCGCTTTCAGCGCATCGGCGGCGAGCTTGACGTTGGTTTCGCCGATCAGGGCGTTATTGGAAGGATTCAGGTGGATCTGGCGGCCTGCTTTCGCCACGCCGGAATCCCATGAAACCACTTTGATACCGCGCTGCATCGCTTTTTTCAGCACCGGCACCACGGCGTCCGGATCGTTGGCTGAAATGGCGATCGCATCCACCCCTTGGGCGATCAAGCCATTCAGTACTTCGATCTGTGCTTCGGCCGTGGTGGTGGTCGGGCCGGTATAGATCACTTTGACATCGCCTAACTCTTTGGCCGCCTCCTGCGCGCCGGTATTTGCTGCTTCAAAAAAGCCATTTCCTAAAGATTTCGCCACGAGGGCGATTTTTACTTCAGCGACAGCGGAACCGGACAACGCCATAAGGGCCACGGTGAGGATCAAGCTAGCTTTTGTTTTCATTGCTTTTACTCCACGAGTTAGATTCCCGTCGTCTTTCACGTTGCAGCGCACCGCGAAATCTTCAGGGAAGAGTTGTTTTGCAGGTGACAGAGTTCACCCCGTCTTTGTGCGGGGCGCGATGTTGTTATTTGTACAAATCCAGTGCCGATTGCAGCGGGGTGACGCCAAAGCGTTTGCCCAGCGCAATCAGTTCTTGCTGACTAATGGTTTGCTTCATTCCGCCCATGGAATAGATTTTCACCAGCACTTCTGCAGATTTCTCGGCGGTGTCAATCAGGCCAAAGGTTTCGTCGAGTGTCGGGCCGCTGCCGAAAACACCGTGGAACGGCCACAGCACCAGCGAATGTTTCTTCATTTCTTCGGCGGTTGCTTGGCCGATTTCATCGGTACCGGGCACCATCCATGGCAGAATGCCGATGCCATCCGGGAACACCACAAGGCATTCGGTGCTGCCTTCCCAAAGTTTGCGGGTAATCAGATCGGACGTGTTTTCCAGCACATAAGTGAGCGCAATCAAGTTGGTGGCATGGCAATGCATGATCACGCGATCTTTTCCGCCGGTGACCTGGATGCGCTGGCAGTGCGACAGGAAGTGAGCGGGCAATTCCGAGGTCGGTACCGCTTCAGACGTCAGTCCCCACAGAATGTGGTAGCCTGCACCATCGCTGTCCACTTTCACCACGCCTAAGTTCGCTGCCGGATCGAGCTGTACATTACGGAAAAACTTGCCGGAGCCGGTGACAATAAACGGTGTGTTCGCCAGCTGCGGCATCGGCTGGTTCAGCGCGATATAGCGCGGTTTCTGGTGGAAGTTGGCTTCATACTGCGCGATATCTGCATCATCCAGGCGCAGCGTCAGGTTGCCGCCGTTACGTTCGTCCCAGCCCTTCAGCCAGGCATCGGAGGTGGCTTTGATCATCCCCTGGACGAACCAGGAATTAATAATGGTCTGCATAGTCTTTCTGTCCTGTTTAATGCCCGACATCTCTCGGGTCTCACGTAGGCCGGATAAAAGGCGACGGCGTCGCCATTCGGCATTTTTTCTAAATAACGTTGCTTGCCGGATGGCGCCGAGCTTATCTGGCCCACATCCTGGCTCCCGGTTTAACGACGCGTACTCAAAATCGTTTTTTCATACGCTCGCACGCTGTCCAGCCACTGGCTGCTGGCTGGCGTGTCATGGCGTTGGCAATACATCTCCCATACGGCCTGCCACGGCAGGGATTTTTGCTCTTCCAGCAGCGCCAGGCGGGCGGTGTAGTCGCCGTCGGCTTCCAGTTTGCGCAGCGTTTCAACCGGCTCCAGCAGCGCGCGCAGCAGAGCCTTTTTCATGTTGCGGGTACCGATGACCCACGCGGCGATGCGGTTGATCGAGGCGTCGAAGAAGTCGAGACCGATGTGCACGCGGCCAAACAACTGGTGGCGCACGATCTCGCTGGCGATGGCCTGGGTTTCGTCATCCAGCAACACTACGTGATCGCTGTCCCAGCGCACCGGGCGGCTGACGTGCAGCAGCAGGCGCGGCACATAAAGCATGGCGGCGGAGATTTTGTCGGAGATCACCTCTGTCGGGTGGAAGTGACCTGCATCGAGGCACAACGCGGTCTGGCGGCTGGTGGCATAGCCCATATAAAACTCGTTGGAGCCGACGGTGTAGCTCTCTGCGCCAATACCGAACAGCTTGCTTTCGACGGCGTCGATATGGTGCGCCGGGTTGAGTTTTTCGCTCAGCGCTTCGTCCAGCGCATTGAGCAGACGCTGGCGTGGCGCCAGGCGGTCAATAGTGACATCTTTCATGCCGTCCGGGATCCAGATATTCATCACCGACGGTGTGCCGAGTTGTTCGCCGAAATATGCCGACACACGACGGCTGGTTTTGACGTGGTCAATCCAGAACTGGCGGATTTCATCGTTAGCGTGAGAGAGCGTAAAACCATCGGCGCTAAGCGGGTGCGAGAAGCAGGAAGGGTTAAAATCGAGCCCTAGTTTATTCGCTTTCGCCCACTGCACCCAATTTGTGAAGTGTTCCGGTTTGATCTCATCGCGGCCAACCGGACCGTCGGCTTCGAGGTAAATGGCGTGCAGGTTAAGGCGTTTCGGGCCGGGGATCAGGCTCAGCGCCTGCTCCAGATCGGCGCGTAGTTCGCTGGCATTGCGCGCTTTACCCGGGTAGTTGCCGGTGGCCTGGATGCCGCCTGTCAGGCTGCCTTGCGGGTTCTCAAAACCGGCGACGTCATCGCCCTGCCAGCAGTGCATGGAAACCGGCAGGCGATCGAGCTGGCGCAGCGCCTCCTCGACATCAATCCCCACAGCGGCGAAGCGCTGTTTGGCAATTTCCCATGCGTGTTCAAGTTGAGTGGTCATGCGCAAAGCTCCTTTGTCTGTCGTTTTTGCTGAAAGCGCGCGACGTAACGGGCGATTTCATTGTCAGGATTAGGGATAAAAGTGATCAGGTTGTGGTTGCTCGCCACCACCTGACGGAAATCGTCGACGTTACTCAGTTCATCCAGCGTCATAAGCTGAATGCCGACATTGCCGAGCGTGGAGGCTTCCACCGGACCGGCAACCACCGGTAGCCCGCAGGCGTCGGCGCAGAGTTGATTCAGTAACTGGTTCTGGCAACCGCCGCCGACGATATGCAGGCGGCTGAACGGCTTGCCGCGCAGAAAGGCCAGTTCGGCAAGGATGTCGGCATAGAGCAGGGCGAGGCTGTCGAAGATGCAGCGCGCCAGTTCGGTAGCGTTCTGCGGCACGGACTGGCCCGCTTCCCGGCAGGCGGCCTGAAGTTCGGTGCTCATGTTCTGCGGGTTAATAAAACGATCGTCGTTCGGGTTGATAACAAAGCGGCAGGCCGCAAGCTGTTCGGTGGCGGCAATCAGCGTGGGCAGATCGCTTACCTGTTGCTCTCTCAGTACCCGTTGCAGCAACCACAGCCCCATAATATTTTTCAGCACGCGGTAGCGCCCTTCCGCGCCGCCTTCGTTGGTGATATTCGCCGCCAGCGCATCATCGCTGGTGTAAGGTGTTTTGCTCTCAAAGCCCATTAATGACCAGGTGCCGGAAGACAAATAAGCTGCGTCTTTATCCGCCAGCGGTGAGGCGATTACCGCGCTGGCTGTATCGTGGCTGGCGACGGCGACCACCGGAATCGCGTTGCTCTGCGGGCAGATCCAGTGACCAATTACATTGCCGGGATGCGTCGCGGTGCCAAACCAGCCAGCCGGAATGCCCGCCCATGCCAGCAGCGAATCGTCCCAGTTATCGGTGTTGATATTGACCAGTTGCGTGGTGGTAGCGTTGGTGTATTCCCAGTTCAGTTGGCCGGTCAGACGGTAGCTAAAGTAATCGGGGATCAGCAGCGCATGCGCGACCTGGTCAATCAGTTCCGGCTGTTGTTCCGTCAGCGCGCGTAACTGATACAGCGTGTTGAAGGGTAAAAACTGGATACCGCTGCGGTGATAGATATCGGCTTTGCCGGGATTCTGCATGGCGCGGTTCATCACGCCATCGGTGCGATCGTCGCGGTAAGCAATCGGCAGACCGACGCGTTGGCCTTCGCGGTTAATCAGAATGTAATCGACGCCCCAGGTATCGATGCCGATGCTGTCGGGTTGAATGCCTTCTTCGCAGACCTTCAACAGGCCGAGACGAATTTCACTTTCCAGGCTGTCGATATCCCAGCAATCAAAGCCGTCCACTTTTTGCAGACAGTTATTAAAACGGTGGATTTCGCGAAGCGAAAGGATGCGCTGCTGGCTGTCATAACGCGCCAGCATGACACGTCCGCTTGAGGCGCCTAAATCAACTGCGACACAGTGGCGAAAAGTCATGATTGGGGTCCTTCTTAGAGTCATTGCGGACAGTCTAAAAAAGAGGGGTAAGGCGTACCTTCTTACTACTGACAGCCGCCAATTGCCGCTGGCAAGAAAGCAAAGGTGAACGTGAGAAAGTTCACAGTTTCCAATAATTACGGGGATTTAAGCCATTGTGACCGTTGCCACATTTCCCGATCTTTCCGGTCGTTTCTTGAAAAAACGGCAGGCTATGCGCGAAAAACTGTCGAAAATTTAAGGTGAGGTTGATAACCCTTAATTACTATTTTGAGAAAGTTTCTCATTAGTGGGGCAATCATGACCGTACTTCATAGCGTGGATTTTTTCCCGGCAGGTCAATCACCTGTTGCCATTGAACCCCGGCTTCCCCAGGCGGCTTTCCCTGAGCATCACCATGATTTTCATGAAATTGTGATCGTTGAACACGGCACAGGGATCCACGTTTTTAATGGTCAGCCTTTCACCATCAGCGGCGGCACCGTCTGTTTTGTCCGTGACCATGACCGGCACTTATATGAGCATACCGATAACCTGTGCCTGACCAATGTGTTGTATCGTTCGCCGGAGTCTTTCCAGTTCCTTGCCGGTTTAAACCAGTTACTGCCGCAGGAGCAGGATGACCACTATCCGTCGCACTGGCGGGTGAGTCAGCAGACGCTGGCGCAGGTTCGGGTGGTTATCGGGCAAATGGAAAAGCTGGATCCAGAAATGGATACCCACGGTATTGCGAACCGCGAGATCCTGTTTATGCAACTGCTGGTGATGCTGCGTAAAGGGAGCCAGCAGGAGGGTGCCGTCAGCAGCGATGCCCGCCTCAATCAACTGATGTTGTGGCTGGAAGATCACTTTGCCGAGGATGTCTGTTGGGAAACGCTGGCCGACCAGTTCACGCTCTCTTTGCGCACGCTGCATCGCCAGTTGAAGCATTCAACAGGCCTTACGCCGCAGCGCTATCTCAACCGGTTAAGGCTGACCAAAGCGCGGCACATGTTGCGCCACAGTGATAAGAGCGTAACCGATATCGCTTTCCGTTGCGGATTTGGCGACAGCAATCATTTCTCAACCCTGTTTCGCCGGGAATTCAACTGGTCGCCCCGCGAGATCCGTCAGGGACGCGATACGCAGCTTCAGTAACGCGAAGGCTGTCACCGATTTGTTACCGAAGATCCGCTAATAATTTCAGGTTGTTCAAGGCAGAGGTGAGTGTGTGGCGGGCCAATTGATTCTTCGCAAAACGGATTTCTTTCCCCGTGCCGGACAATCGGTAGCGGTGGCCGATCGCTATCCACAAAATGTCTTTGCTGAGCACACCCATGAGTTTTGCGAACTGGTGATGGTGTGGCGCGGCAACGGCCTGCATGTGCTGAATGACCGCCCTTACCGCATCACGCGCGGAGACCTGTTTTATATTCGCGCCGAAGATTGCCACTCTTACGCCTCGGTCAACGATCTGGTGCTGCAAAATATCATCTACTGTCCGGATCGATTGACGCTCAATCTCGACTGGGCGGCGCATATTCCCGGCCTTAACGGCGTGGCAAGAACGCCGCACTGGCGTATTGGCAGCACCGGCATGGCGCAAGCGCGGCAGGTGATTGCGCAGTTAGAGCATGAGAGTGGCAAAGCCGATCCGCTGGCAAATATGATGGCGGAAACGCTGCTTGCCCAACTGGTGATGACGCTCAAACGCCACCGTTTTGCTACCGATAACCTTGCGGCGACGCACAGTGAGACGCTGCTCGATAAGCTGATCACCGCGCTTTCCGGCAGTCTGAATCGCAGCTTTGCGCTGGAGCAATTTTGCGAGCAGGAGCAGTGCAGCGAGCGCGCGCTGCGCCAGCAATTCCGAACCCAGACCGGGATGACTATCAACCACTATCTGCGCCAGTTGCGCATCTGCTATGCACAGTATTTGCTCCAGCATTCCGAGCAGATGATCGGCGAAATCGCCATGCAGTGCGGGTTTGAGGACAGTAACTATTTTTCGGTGGTGTTTAGCCGGGAAGTGGGGATGACGCCAGGTCAGTGGCGTCATCGTAGCCGGGTTGCTGCCTGATTAGCTCGCCATACCGAGGCCGAACTAATGTAACTTTGAGATTACCAACAATAAATCTTTCCATTAAAACCAAATAGCAAATCCCCTTTGCAAGGGGACATGGTTATATTATCAATACCATATCTCCATGAAATTATTAATAATTGCTTATTGATTTATTTACAAAGGATCGTGACCTTTACTCCTTGGTCTTGGCATGTGGAAATTAACGTGCTTAAAAGCCAGATAAGTTGAATATGATATGGTTTGAGTTTTTTAGGTTTTTCTGCTTTAAGTTTATCAAATTCTTCCTTAATATTACTCTTGTTAAGGAATGGAGTTGCTAACACTATTTGTCGCGTGGTTAATGTTGATTGGTTTAAAGTTTGAAGAGCCTTCTCGATATCATCCCATTTTTCGCCTTTTTTTATTCTTTTTATTTGCGTGTTTTCATAATTACCATTCCATTTGTTATCATACTTTTCTTTGAAGGATGATGTGGGTTCGTATAATCTCCCTATGTTTTTAAGAGCTTGAGATACAACCTCATGAAATGCTCCTGCTCCAGAACTATCTTTTTTCGTAAATTTTTCATGTATAAATGAAATAGAAGGAGATGTCTTTTTCTTATTTATGATGATATGATCTGCCCATTCATCACCCATATCGTCACAAATAACAATGGAATTATCATTATCAAAGCACTCTTCTATTTTGTAAAAAAGAGACGTATTTGGAAAGGATATTAGATTGTCAGGATATTTACCATTATCTCCTTTCTCTTTTTCACTTAGGACACCATTAAAATCATAACTATCAGATAAATAACTAAGGAAATTATCTAGATTGTTCAAGAGCTTCTTATCTTCGAAACAAGTAGATGCCCAATAGCTATAATTAGGGTTGGTAAATACGGCGGATAATAATCTATTAGAATTAATGTACTGTGTTAACGATAATATCTCGTTACTTGTTATGTCCGTAATAGAAATCTTATCAAGTAGTTTTGATCTCAAACTAATTGATTTGACAGTTAATGCTATTCGGATGTGTTTCTTAAACTTCGTGCCTACCCAAATTTTGTGTTTAATGCTCAGACACGATCTAAAAACTCTGAATAATTGTTTTATTTTTTTATCTGGAATAATGTTATTGTCAAATTTCAATGTTTTTGTTTGGTTTGAACCTAACACATCTTCTTCTAAATCCGATAGCCCTATGAATATTGCTGAAACATCAATTCCTTTGTCAGTGATTTCTTTTAATGTAATAGGGCTGGCGAAGTTAGATATGAATTCACTTTTGGAACCTGCATTTACGCTTACTATTAATTCTTTAGACCAATCAACAATATCATTTAATGTGGTTTTTTTATCTTTCAGTGTTATCCGGCAAGTATTGGGCGTTAGAGTGTAAATCTTATCTTTAACTTTCATTCTGAAGTTTCGAGGAATTGCTCTGCTTGTTGTTATATTAGAAATTATTCCATTAAGTCGAAATGCTTCATAGGATCTTGAACGAACGACTGCATTTGATAATGACATGTTATTCATGGAGACTTTTTCATAATCGGGGGAGTCGTTTCCTTTAAAATGGCAAAGTTTATTATAATCATATTCTTCTATATAGTTTTTGAGCTTCACCTCTGGCGATTCAGAATTCTTTTTATATACAACCAGAGAGTCATCTATTTCGATGAATAATATAAAGCAGTACTTCAACTCTAATAAGTCGGTGTTTGTCAGGAATGACGGTTCTTCATGATATTTATATACTGCAATTGAGTATTGTGCATTTACGCCATTGGCTGTTGTTATATTTTCTTTAGTTTCCTTTAAGAGGAAGTTTCCCTCTTTTTTTAATTTCCTAAAAAAAGCATTTATCGACTCTTTTGTAAGTCTCTTTTTTATGGTGAAAATCTGAGCGCTTTTAGTGAGGTTTATATTTGTGATATTCATAAGTTTTTCTCGAATAGATAGGTAAATTCTTCATTGAACAACAACTATCTCTCTGAATCACATGATTTTAATAATCGATTATAACTCCTTATACCAATTCGCTATAACTTCAGCCAGGTCATCCTCCACAGCATAAAAATAGCATGCTGGAATTTTTAGTACTTCTGCAAGGCGGCATGCCAGTGCAAAGTCTGGAGTATGAATCCCCCTTTCATATTGGTTCATTCGTGCACTTGCTGTGGCTTCATCGATACCTGCGAGAATGCCAAGCTTTTGCTGTGAAAGACCAGCTTTGAGACGTGCTTCCTTTAAACGATGCGGCAGCATGACGATCCTGTAAGTATGGAAACAGAATCACAATTCTGGAATGCGGTAGTGGAAAATGTACTAAGTATTACTTAGTATTTGTAGTGAGGATTTGAACTGATGATGTAACTTAAAGGAGTACTCGTGATGAAAAGGATTGATATGCATCCTGCTGATATTATTGCTCAACTACGTAAGAGAAATACCTCATTAGCGGCTTTATCTCGCCAGTGTGGTTTAGGTTCTTCCACTCTCGCCAATGCGTTATCGCGGCCATGGCCCAAGGGGGAGTGTTTAATTGCGGATGCACTGGGTATGGAACCTTCAGAAATATGGCCAAGCCGTTATTTTGACAACGAAGGGAATTTAATAGATCGAAGAAAACTAATTCGTAATGTGAATATGTAATTAATCAAAGAGGCATGGCTTGGGTTTTAAGCGATCCCTTTTCTCTTTATGTCACCATGTCTCAATTAATCATTGGAACTGCCATGCAATGCGGGTTCGAGGACAGTAACTACTTTTCGGTGGTGTTTAGCCGGGAAGTGGGGATGACGCCAGGTCAGTGGCGTCATCGTAGCCGGGTTGCTGCCTGATTAGCTCGCCATGCCGAGGCCGACGATATTGGCGGCGACAATGATCACCACGCAACCGAGGCTCAGCACACTTACCGGCTGACGCCCGGCGTTCTTCCACTCTTTCAGGATCAGCCCGACAATGCCGCCGCACAGCACGTAGAAGCTCATGTGCAACATCCAGCTGATGTAGTCATACTGTGCCGGAATGCGGGCATGGCCCCAAGCGTAGAAGAAGAATTGCAGATACCACATCAAACCGCCCAGCGCTGAGAGCAGAATGTTACTGATGATCAGCGGTTTTGCCAGTGAGAAGTCGGCTTTTACCGACACGTTTTTCAGTTTTGCCAGCCGAATAAAGCAGAAGCCGAGGTTAATCAGCGCGCCCCCCCCCATGATCACCACATAACTTGGCAAGGCGGTGTAGAGCGGATCGATACCCAGCGCCGCAGCGGCTTCGTGCATCGGTTTGGCTGCATTCATGGCAAAGGACATTCCGGCGGAAAACACGCCGCACATCACCGCCAGCGTCAGCCCTTTTTTCAGGTTGAACTCTTCGGCTTTAATGCCCATCTTGCGCTCTTTCAGTTGGCCTGCGCGGGTCACAATCCCGACGCCGATCAGTGCAACCAGCACGCCAAGCAGCGTCATTCGACCGCCACCGGTGTTGATCAGAACGTCAAAATTACCGTTGATAATCGGTGTCATTAGCGTACCGACAATCAACGTAATGCCGATGGCGATGCCAATGCCCATCGACATGCCGAGGTAGCGCATGGTGAGGCCGTAGTTGATGTTACCAATGCCCCACATCGCCCCGAAGAGAAAGACCGGCAGCAGGGTGGAGGTGCTGAACGAGCTGTAATAGCCCCAAAAATCAGGAAGTAACAGCGTGCTAACGGCCCAGGGGAGAATCAACCAGGAGACGATGCCGCCGATTGACCACATGGTCTCCCAGGACCAATTTTTAACCTTCTTGAACGGGGCATAGAAACAGGCTGCACTGGCCGCACCTATCAAATGCCAAAGAATACCCATCGTAATCGCGTTACTCATTTTCTCATCCTCTTTGTTTTTATCGTCGGGATACGAGCAGCCGACCTGATGAGTGTAAAAATCAGTCAGGAGATTAACCTTGAGGCGTTTGCCGCGATAGATGGCGAGCTGGCAATGAACGCGTGATGGAGGTAAGCAGCTTCACAATTTCAATAACATAACCAAACGTTATAACCTTATTAAAACTACGGCATTGATAAGCATTTTCAATATCATTTAATTAACTATAATGATCCGACTGCTTACGCGGCATTAACATATATGCCGCCAGACAATAATGGAGATGAAAATGAGCTATACACTGCCCGCTCTGCCGTACGCGTATGATGCCCTTGAGCCTCATTTCGACAAGCAGACGATGGAAATCCATCACACTAAACATCACCAGACTTACGTAAACAACGCGAATGCCGCGCTGGAAAGCCTGCCGGAGTTCGCCAGCCTGTCAGCTGAAGAATTGATCACCAAACTGGATCAACTGCCGGCAGACAAAAAAACCGTTCTGCGTAACAACGCAGGCGGTCACGCTAACCACAGCCTGTTCTGGAAAGGCCTGAAAAAAGGCACCACCCTGCAGGGCGACCTGAAAGCGGCTATCGAGCGTGATTTCGGTTCCGTAGACAACTTCAAAGCTGAATTCGAAAAAGCGGCAGCCACGCGTTTTGGTTCCGGTTGGGCCTGGCTGGTGCTGAAAGGCGACAAATTGGCTGTGGTTTCTACCGCTAACCAGGATTCCCCGCTGATGGGTGAAGCGATCTCTGGCGCGTCCGGTTTCCCGATCGTGGGTCTGGACGTGTGGGAACACGCTTACTACCTGAAATTCCAGAACCGTCGCCCGGACTACATCAAAGAGTTCTGGAATGTGGTGAACTGGGACGAAGCTGCGGCACGTTTCGCTGCGAAAAAATAAGTTTGATTTCCCCCTCGCGCTAGCGTGAGTCAAAACCCCCGTCAGGCCTGGCCGTCGGGGTTTTTTTACGCCATTTCTAACGCGTAAAACAAAAAGGAACGCTGATCTGAAAATAATGAAATATTGTTTTTATTATGATTGTTTGATCACTTTTCTTCCGCCAGACCCGGTCTACCCTCTCTTCATCCGCGCTGCTGTTGTCCCGCAAAAATAGCGGGGCAGCGCTCAAAAAATCGGACGTTTTTTGACAGGTGAAGATATGCAAATCAAGCGTGCAATCGAAAAAATCCCTGGCGGGATGATGCTGGTTCCTTTGTTCATCGGCGCTCTCTGCCATACCTTTGCTCCCGGCGCGGGAAAATACTTTGGCTCATTCACTAACGGCATGATTATCGGCACGGTGCCGATTCTGGCGGTGTGGTTTTTCTGTATGGGTGCCTCGATCAAACTGAGCGCCACCGGCACCGTGTTGCGTAAGTCCGGCACGCTGGTGGTGACCAAAATTGCGGTTGCCTGGGTGGTGGCGGCGGTGGCCTCACGGTTGATTCCTGAACACGGTGTGGAGGCGGGTTTCTTTGCCGGGTTGTCGACGCTGGCGCTGGTGGCATCGATGGATATGACCAACGGCGGGCTGTATGCATCAATCATGCAGCAGTACGGCACCAAAGAAGAAGCCGGTGCGTTCGTGTTGATGTCGCTGGAATCCGGCCCGTTGATGACGATGATTATCCTCGGCACTGCGGGAATCGCCTCGTTCGAGCCGCATGTGTTTGTCGGCGCGGTACTGCCTTTCCTGGTGGGGTTCGCGCTGGGTAATCTGGATCCGGAATTGCGGGAATTTTTCAGTAAAGCGGTGCAGACGTTGATCCCGTTTTTTGCTTTCGCACTGGGTAACACGATTGATTTAACCGTGATTGCGCAGACCGGTTTGTTGGGAATTTTGCTGGGAATGGCGGTGATTGTAATTACCGGTATTCCGCTGATTATCGCTGATAAACTGATTGGTGGTGGCGATGGTACGGCAGGGCTGGCGGCCTCCAGTTCTGCAGGCGCGGCGGTGGCAACGCCGGTGCTGATCGCCGAAATGGTGCCAGACTTTAAAACGATGGCCCCTGCCGCAACCTCGCTGGTAGCGACCTCGGTGATTGTCACGTCGATTCTGGTACCGATTTTAACGTCCGTCTGGTCTCGCAAGGTGAAAGCGAGAGAGGCTGAAGTGGTGATGCGTAACGCGGTGAAATAACGGTTTGCCCGGTGGCGCTACTACGCTTACCGGGCCGACAAAACCCCCGATCGGCGTGCAGACCGGATAAGCGCCATCCGCCAATCCAGCCACTGTCCCGTCATGGTCAAATCCCAAACACCCGATCGATAATTTGGCACTGTGCTTCATTCAGCGTGCCGCCAAAATTGCGTGAAACCGGCGTACAGTAGCCAAACTTGCGTGAAACCACGGTTTTGATGGTGGTAACGAAGTCGTCGCCAATTGCGTAGATCGCCATAAATTTGCCAATTTCTTGCTGAATTGCATGTAACGTCGGTAAATCTCCCTGTCGCCACGCTTCCCGCGCCTGGACAAACAGTTCAGGCATCACATTATTCAGCCCGGAAATGACGCCCGCGCCGCCTGCCAGTAGATTGGGGATAAAGTACTCGTCGTAGCCGCACAGCACGGCAAAATCCTCACGTACCTGCGCAGTTACCTGAATCATATTGCGGGTATGCGACTGGCAATCGACGGTATCTTTGATGCCGGCGAAGTCCGGGAATTCTGCAGCCAGGGTGGCGACCAGTTCCGGCGTCAGATCGCAGCCGGTACGCGCCGGAAAGTTATAGGCGAACCATTTGCCGCTTATTGCTTTGCCCAGGGCGCGGAAGTAGCTCAACAATTGATTTTGCGTTTGCCCGTAATAGTAAGACGGCAGCACCATGACCGCGTCATAGCCGGTGCTCCAGGCTTCATCAGCCATCCACAGAATATCGTTAAAGCAGGTAGATGAGACGTTAGCCACCATGGTTATCGGCGACATGCCGCGCGCTTCACGGATCAACAGCAACCGCTCTTCCAGCGAGAAGGAGGCAAACTCGCCGATGCTGCCCATCAGCAAGACCACATCGATTTTCGCTGCTGCCAGCCGGGCAATATGCTGGCTCAGCGCGCTAAGGTCAGGCTTCCCTTCGTTGTCCATTGGCGTGATGGAAGGGCACCAGACACCAGAGAAAGATGTTTCGCGGATCACATTGTAACCTCTTTGGTGGTTAATGAAATTACGTTTCAAATACTGTGTTAAGTGATAGCACGCCCGGCTAATGCAGATTGGCACGAATGTCGCATTTTTGCAGGTTAGGTCAGCAAACAAATGTGATGTAATAGTGCGATTACGACGAGTGGTCGGAGGGAACATGCAATATCAGGTAGACGTTTTTACTGGAAAAATAAGGGATTATGACGGTAGTCGGCCAAGCGCGATTGCTAAATTGCAGGTGGACGGCGAGCTGATCCTCACGGAATTGGGCATCGAGGGTGACGAGCAGGCGGAAAAAAGTTACCACGGCGGCACCGATCGCGCGTTGTGCCACTATCCGCGTGAACACTATGCTCACTGGGCGCAGATGTTCCCGGAGCAGGCTGCGCTGTTTTGCGCACCAGCGTTTGGCGAGAACCTCTCAACGGAAGGGCTGACCGAACAGAACGTGTTTATCGGCGATATTTTTCGTTGGGGCGATACGCTGATTCAGGTGACGCAGCCGCGCTCGCCCTGCTTCAAACTTAACTTCCATTTCGGCATTAGCGACATTTCCGCGCAGATGCAGGCCAGCGGCCGCGTCGGCTGGCTTTATCGTGTGGTTGCTGCGGGTAAGGTATCGGCAGAAGCGCCGCTTGAACTGCTCTCCCGAGTCAGCGATGTCAGCGTGTATGACGCGGCGGCGATTGCGTGGTTTCAGCCGTTTGATGATGAACAATATCACCGTCTGCTTTCGGCTGCTGGGTTGTCGGCGAGCTGGACGCGCACCATGCAGAAGCGACGTACTCACGGCAAGATTGAGGATCAATCGCACCGACTGTGGGGAAAATAAAAAAACGCCCTCTGCGATGAGAGGGCGTTTTATCAGGAGCGTTTGTACAGCGGTAGCCAGAGCGTTAAGCGTAACCCGCCAAGCGGGCTGTCGTCAGCTTTCACCCAGCCGCGATGCTGTTGAATAGCCGTTTCGACAATCGCCAGCCCGAGGCCCGTGCCGCCGGATTCGCGATCGCGCGCTTCATCGGTGCGGTAGAACGGGCGGAAAATCTGTTCCCGATCTTCCGGACTGACGCCGGGGCCGTCATCGTCCACGTTAATGGTGATGCCGTCTTTATCCACCGCAAAGCTTACTTCGATTTTGCTGTGCGAATAGCGCAGCGCATTACGCACAATATTCTCCACCGCGCTTTCCAGCGCGCTTGGATTACCGTATAGCGGCCACGGACCCGGCGGGAAATTCACCGTGAACGATTTGCCCATCTGTTCGGCTTCGAAGGCTGCGTTATCCAGCACTTCATTCCACATTTGATTGGCTTTCACGGTTTCACTGACCAGCGCGTTTTTCTGCTGATTGCGCGACATCACCAGCAGATCGTTGATCATGCTGTCCAGCCGCTGAGCTTCCGTTTCGATACGTTCCAGTTCTTTACTTTCACCGCTGCGACGACGCAGCAGCGCAGTACCAAGCTGTAAACGCGTCAGCGGCGTGCGCAACTCATGGGAGATGTCGGATAGCAGGCGCTGCTGGGCGGTCATCATGCGTTCCAGCGCGGTCACCATCTGGTTAAAACTGGCCCCGGCGGCAAGGAATTCCTGCGGCCCGGCTTCCAGCTCCGGGTGCTGTCGCAGGTTGCCCTGTGCCACTTCATCAGCCGCGTTTTTCAGTTTACGTGCGGGTTTCGCCAGGCTCCACGCCAGCCACAGCAGCAGCGGCGAACTGATAAGCATGGTGACGATCAGCAGCAGTAACGGGCGGTCAAATAGCAAATTGATAAAGTCAGATTGTGAGTTACTGGCAGGGCGGATGAGATAGAGTTGATAGTTATCTTCTCCGTCGCGAACGGAGAAAGGTCCTACCATCTCAACCCGGCCATACTTTTTCTTCTGCGGATGGTCTGAATTATCCGCCTGGCCTATAAAGTTGCGGATGATCTGCATTTCGTTGCGTTCGGCGCCAATGACGCGCCCTTCGCTGGTGACCAGCAGCAGACGTTGACCCGGCGGCGCCCATTTGTCGATAGCGCGAAACAGCCTGCGCCACCACATCAGGTCGTTCGGCGGGTCATTTGCCAGCTCAGCTTCAACATGCTGTTCAATCATCACGCCCTGGCGCTGTTCGCTGTCCAGAAGCTCCGTCATTTGACGGGAATCCAGCTTCGGCACCATCAGCACCAGCATTAGCACCAGCGCCAGCGTTAACCAGAAAATGGCAAAGATGCGGGCGGTCAAACTTCCTATCATGAAGCGGAGACCATCAAATAACCGCGACCACGCAGGGTTTTAAACCACGGATGCCCATCTTTGCGATCCGGCAATTTGCGGCGCAGGTTGGAGATGTGCATGTCGATGGCGCGATCGAACGGAGTCAGGCGTTTACCCAGCACTTCCTGGCTTAGATGTTCACGCGAAACCACCTGACCTAAATGCTGAGCCAGCAGATAGAGCAGCGTGAATTCAGTGCCTGTAAGTTCCAGTGAATGTCCATCAAAACTGGCCTCCTGGCGGCCTGGATTGAGGCTCAGAGCATCCACTTCCAGCGTGAGTGAACCATTGTCGCTGCTTTGTTGTTGCTCGCTCCAGTGGGAACGGCGCAGGATTGCACGAATACGCGCGACCAGTTCACGATCGTTAAAGGGTTTCGGCAGATAGTCATCCGCGCCCAGTTCAAGACCAAGGACGCGATCGAGCTCGCTGCCGCGCGCAGTTAACATAATTACCGGTGTTTGGTGTGTCTGGCGTAGCTCTTTAAGTGTGTCGATGCCGTTTTTCTTCGGCATCATGACATCGAGTAAAAGCAAGTCGATGCTGTCGTCGAGGAGGTCGAGTGCCTGCTCTCCGTCATGGGCGACGAGCACGTTAAAACCTTCCATGTCGAGTAGCTCCTTTAACAAGGAAGTAAGCTCTCGGTCATCATCTACTAAAAGGATTTTATTCATTGTTTAACTACCTCCGAGGCAGAAATTACGTCATCAAGAGTCGCTAATCCATGACTTTACGTTGTTTTACACCCCCTGACGCATGTTTGCAGCCTGAATCGTAGACTCATTATCGTTGAATCGAGAGACGAAAAGGTTACTGGAGCAAATGATGCGCATTGTTACCGCTGCCGTCATGGCCTCAACGCTGGCGTTAAGCACGGTTAGTCGTGCTGCTGATGTTGAAACAGGCGATAACTGGCTCCCTACAGAGGGGTTCGCGCAGCGCAGTGTTCAGAGCCATATGTTCGACGGTATTAATTTAACGGAACACCAGCGTCAACAGATGCGGGATCTTATGCGACAGGCGCGGCACGATCAGCCTCCTGTTAATGTTAGCGAAATGGAGACAATGCATCGCCTTGTCATCGCAGAAAAATTTGATGAAAACGCTGTGCGCGCTCAGGCAGAAAAAATGGCGCAGGAACAGGTAGCTCGTCAGGTTGAAATGGCCAGAGTGCGCAACCAGATGTACAACCTGCTCATGCCGGAGCAGCAAGCGGTTTTGAACCAGAAGCATCAACAACGGATGAACCAGTTACGCAGTGTAGCGCAAATGCAGCAAAGTTCACCGGTGACCGAGTTAAGTAGTAGTAGTACCAGGTAACAACCCTGTTTTTCCTTGCCATAGACACCATCCCTGTCTTCCCCCACATGATGTGGGGGTTTTTTTTATCAATTTCTTACTATTTTTTATAAATAAAACAGTTAGTTATAAAAATCTGTAACGGCATGGAACGGTTTCAAAACCCTCTGAGTGTGGACACTCAGAGAGATGATTTATACCGTCACTCCTCCGTTAAGAGGGTTTAATGCGACAGCATTTTGCAGGTAGTCAGGAGCAAGGTGTGCATAGGCCATTGTCTGCTGAATGCTTGCATGCCCGAGAATCTGTTGCAGGGCAATAATATTTCCCCCGTTCATCATGAAATGGCTTGCGAAAGTGTGACGCAGAATATGTGTTGCCTGATTGGGGGGGATGTCAGGTTTCACCTTGCGTAAGACCCCGCAAAATTTTTCATAATCAACTTTGAACAGCTTCCCGCTGGCTTTCTCTTTCACTTTCTTTTCAAGCTGTGCTGAGATAGGCACGGTTCGCTTTTTGCCGTTTTTAGTTTTCAAAAAGGTAACCCTGCAACTGGCTATCTGTGCCGGTTTTAGAGTGGCTACCTCTGTCCATCTTCCGCCAGTGCTAAGGCAGAGGAGAGCAACGAGCAAAGCATCTCCGGTCAATACTCCTAACAGCCTTTCAATTTCTGACTTGTCCAGAAACGTCATTTCCGGGTTAGCTTCTGCCAGTGGAGAAAAATTATGAACCGAGTGTAGCCGACATAGTCAAGCTTGGCGAAGTTCATCAAGGCAGACCATGTCTGACGATTTCAGAGCAACAATATTTATAGATGTGAAAACACCTGCGCTTACAGGGAGTGCTTTGTATGAATGCGGTCGCAAAGCAGGTATGATATGAAATAAATCCTTTTATTTCATATTGATACGATTTTTTTTGGTCGCCGCGCATGACTTCTACATCCATGGTGGGGAGAGGTTTTTTATCAAAGTTTTAATTTTTCTGTTATGCCCCTGCAAATAAATCTTCAATTGCAAGTTTTTTCCAAAGAAAATGTATTATATAATAGAATATGCTTTTTGTAATCATTTGGTTTACATAGAATATATTTGGAATTCAAGGTATGTCACAGAGAATTGAAGCCGCTTATATGGAAAAAAACAGCAGTAGGATTTTGAAAGAACTTATGTTGGAGGTTCTTTTCGTTTCCATATTGGCTTTTTTTCTTAAAGTTGTATTAGGAGTGTTGGGTAAGAGCCCGAGCGATATAAATAATGATGGATTAATTAGAGTTTATTGGATGTCCTCACCAGTTATTTGTATTTATTTGATTCTTCGGTTAATGAAGTTAAGAGTTTTTTTTCTCTTTTTCTTGTAATGCTGATTTGTTTTGTTATTGACGTTATTAGTCAGAAGAAATTTTCACTTACCGGTGAGCCACTTTCGTTTAATGATGTTATTGCAGGTTCAAATGTTTCACTTGCGTCGAAGTATCTTGCTGTAGATAACTTGATTTTTTGTTTCGAAATGATATTGGTTGGTATATTTTTGCTTTTTTTGGATGGAAAATTAAAAACGCAGAAAGCGCAATCGAAAGTCATTGCTATACTTTTGTTTATTACTATTCCAATGGCTTTTTCGCCATATTTAACTGTATCATCTTTCATTCCTTTTTGGGTAAAAGAAAAAGTCAGTAAGCTTAATTATAAATATGAAATGGATTATTTCTCATGGAACTGGTCCGGGAATGTTTTAGCGCATGGTTTGCCAATGCATTTGATTCAGACTAGTGTGCGGATTGCGGCTCCAAGAATTAGTAAGGAAGGGTTGGATGAGTATCATTCTTTTCGCAAGAGTTATGCCCTAACGAAACCGATTAATAAAACTATAATATTTATTCTATGTGAGTCATGTTGGTATGATAATAATAATTTCAAGGATATTTTTCAGCCTTTATTGAACCATGGAATGACTCCATTCCGGGCAACTTCTCCTGTATATGGTGGAGGTACGGCTAACGTAGAATTTGAGATGTTAACCGGATTACCTAGTAACTCACGCTATCTTTCCGGCATCCTTTACCAAGAATATGAGGATGTATTTAAAGATAATACTGAGTCTTTTGCTAGCGTGTTAAAACGCAGTAATTATTATGCCTTTGCCGCACATAATAATGATCGAGCATTCTGGAAAAGAGTTAAAGTTTATCCGAAGTTTGGTTTCGATCAATTTGAAGATATCTTCGCGATGGGAGAGTTACCCGCTGAGTTGAGCAAAGGCAAGAAGCCTTATGTGGATCAGGCGGATGATTACCTGCTGTATCGGGCGGCATTAAAAGAGCTGCGTGAGAAGAATGGAAAGCCTATTTTTATGAATCTAATAACAATGTCAACTCATGGTCCTTTCCCTTATATGAATGATTCTGGAGAGACTGTTTATAGATCCAGAGCAGAGGAAGCTGTTTCTCGTCTAACAGATTTTTTGGATCAAGTTGAAACAATAGATAAGGACGCTCTCGTTGTCGTTTATGGAGATCATAAACCGGCTCTTAATAAATATTTCTATGATAGAAATGTATTACCTCATCAACTTTTTTTGTCCGTGGGAGAAAAAGATGAGGATTTTACCTTTAAAAAAGATGTGAATCCTTTAGAGTTTGGTGATGTACCGGTGTTTATTAAGTCAAGTGATAAAGAAGCTATTGCGCAATTTGTTAAAAGTGCCAACCAAAAACCTTATTTCTGTGTGGTATCATTGGTAGATAAATATTTTATCCGCTCGGGTATGCTATCTGCAAATTATATGCAACAGCATGGCTGCCAAGAGTCAATTTATAATGGTTATAATAACTTAATTGGTAAAGTACCATCGTGGCTGTATTCAGTTTCACTGTTTGACAATGTGGCAGAGTGATTTTAAAGGCTCGATTTTTTAAAATCGCCTAGGGAGAACCTTCCCCAGGCGATCGTTGTTCGTCGTTGATTCTTTGTTGCAATGCATTTCACTATCAAACAATCTTACGCTTACTCGTACTATTCCTACCGATTCCATCCGTTATAATTCCCGCAGGGCAAAGCAGGAGTATTTATGAATCAATCCTATGGGCGGCTGATTACCCGGGCGGCTGTCGCGGCGACTGTCATGGCATCGTCACTACTGTTAATTAAAATTTTTGCGTGGTGGTTCACCGGGTCGGTCAGTATTCTGGCGGCGTTGGTGGATTCTCTGGTGGATATCGCGGCATCGTTGACCAACCTGTTAGTGGTGCGTTACTCATTGCAGCCCGCTGATGAAGAACACACTTTCGGGCATGGTAAAGCGGAGTCGTTGGCCGCGCTGGCGCAAAGTATGTTTATTTCCGGCTCGGCGCTGTTTCTTTTTTTGACTGGTATCCAGCATCTGGCTAACCCCGAGCCGCTTCGTGCTGCCGGGATTGGTATTGCCGTCACGCTAGTAGCGTTATTCAGTACTGTGATATTAATCACTTTTCAGCGCTGGGTGGTAAGTAAAACCCACAGCCAGGCGGTGCGGGCGGATATGCTTCATTATCAGTCTGATGTTATGATGAACGGTGCAATTCTCATCGCGCTTGGTCTGTCCTGGTACGGTTGGCACTGGGCTGATGCGCTGTTTGCACTGGGGATCGGCAGCTATATTCTGTATAGCGCGTTACGTATGGGGTATGAAGCGGTTCAGGCGTTGCTGGACAGAGCGTTACCCGACGAAGAGCGCCTGGAGATTATCGATATCGTCATTGCCTGGCCAGGCGTTAGCGGCGCGCACGATCTTCGCACGCGGCAGTCGGGGCCGACCCGCTTTATTCAAATACATTTAGAAATGGATGATAATCTGCCGTTAGTTCAGGCGCATATCGTGGCTGAGCAGGTAGAGCTGGCCATTTTGCAACGTTTTCCGGGATCAGATGTGATTATTCACCAGGATCCCTGCTCAGTCGCCCCTCAGGGACGTTAAGCACAGCAGTGCACTCGTATTCCAATGTAAAAAAGTGAGCCAGACCCGTTTTTTGTGTATAAATTACCGCCATTTGGGCTGACCTGAATCAATTCAGCAAGCAGTGATTGATATACTATTTGCAGCATAGTTGTTCGCTCCCGTGGGGAGTCGCTTCGGGCCACAGAATTTATTTTGCATTCCTAGTTCAGAGGTAGTCATGATTAAAAAAATCGGTGTGTTGACAAGTGGCGGTGATGCGCCAGGCATGAATGCCGCGATCCGTGGGGTCGTCCGTGCCGCATTAACAGAAGGTCTGGAAGTTGCAGGTATCTATGATGGTTACCTTGGCCTGTACGAAGACCGCATGATCCAACTCGACCGCTACAGCGTGTCGGATATGATCAACCGTGGCGGTACATTCCTCGGTTCTGCTCGCTTCCCTGAGTTCCGTGAAGAGCATGTCCGTGCCGTGGCTATTGAGAACATGAAAAAACGCGGCATTGACGCTCTGGTTGTTATCGGCGGCGACGGTTCTTACATGGGTGCCAAACGCCTGACTGAAATGGGTTTCCCGTGCATTGGTTTACCGGGCACCATCGATAACGACGTTGCGGGAACGGACTACACCATCGGTTATTTCACCGCGCTGCAAACCGTCGTTGAAGCAATTGACCGCCTGCGTGATACCTCTTCTTCCCACCAGCGCATCTCCATCGTTGAAGTGATGGGCCGTTACTGCGGCGACCTGACTCTGGCTGCGGCAATTGCCGGCGGCTGTGAGTTTATTGTGCTGCCGGAAGTAGAATTCAACCGCGAAGATCTGGTTTCAGAAATCAAAGCCGGTATCGCCAAAGGTAAAAAACATGCGATTGTGGCAATCACTGAGCATATCTGCGACATTGACGAGCTGGCGAAATACATCGAAAGCGAAACACAGCGTGAAACGCGCGCGACCGTTCTCGGCCACATTCAGCGTGGCGGCTCTCCGGTGCCTTACGACCGTATCCTGGCATCCCGTATGGGTGCTTACGCCATTGAATTGCTGCTGCAGGGCTTTGGCGGTCGCTGCGTCGGTATCCAGAACGAAAAAATGGTTCACCACGACATTATCGACGCTATTGAGAATATGAAGCGTCCGTTCAAAGGCGACTGGCTGGACTGCGCGAAGAAACTTTATTAACCGTGCGAAACGTCCTCACTGTGAGGTAATGCTTGTCAGTTAAGCTTTTGAAGGTAGCCGTAACGCATAGCGTTGCGGCTTCTTTTTTACTGCTCTTGGGTAGTGCCGTGGTCGTCGTCCCGGCAACACGAAGCTTGATGCCATCGCCATTA
>Ga0316615_10033_pt1 | contig 62629 bp, 57 predicted proteins | sample Kosokonia_enrich_2_FD_207733 | JGI IMG/M metagenome (GOLD analysis project Ga0316615, IMG submission 207733) | Wetland soil microbial communities from Old Woman Creek delta, Ohio, United States - Kosokonia_enrich_dilutions | ecosystem: Environmental > Terrestrial > Soil > Wetlands | place: USA... | reverse complement strand
TGAGATTTTTGGCCAGTTCGTTAGCCAGAGCTTGCAACTGTTTTTCGTCCATACATTAACCTTCATTTGATGGTGAATTGAACATATCAAAATCAGGCAATTACACAAATCTATGTACAGGCTCCGAACAAATATTAATCAGTACCGTTATCAGTCGCCAGAAGATCAAAAATCACTTTCGCTTTGACGCCATATCCAGCGATTTTCATCGTTAGCTTGGGCTTGCTCATTGTGTCAACTTTTCGGTAGTAATCACGCGGCAACCAACGAAATAACCGCCAGGTTCCCGGTTTCCTCGCTAACCCGAAGATGCTATAGACGCCAGCCCCCAGAGTCATCGTATTATAAAAAGCTAACCCATTTTTTGGGCTAAACCCCAAAAACTGTGCGGTTTCCATTATGCCATCAGCAAAAATTCCTTCCGATTTAGATTGTTCACCATAGCGAAGATGGCTTGCTTCTTTTGTTATACCGTTAATACCGTCTACAAATAAAACTGCGCCAGCAAGAACGCCGACAGGAGTCATAGTGGACATCATAACCATTCCACCAAATAGTGCTGCTCCAGATATCACTATATGGATTGCCGAAATCACATATCCGATGATTTTGTTATTTTCCTTAACAAACTCGACCTTTGCATAAAGCTGTGCGGCTCTGGTTCTTAACAGGCGTTCTTGTTCTTGCAGATTATCGGCCTCAGCACGCAAGTTTTTAATGCAGGCAATGCATTCTTCATCGGTTTTGGCCCGTCGTGCTGTTTCAAATTCTTTCTCTACGACCTGTCTTATCTCCTCGACAAACTTGATACGTGTAAGAGCATCTTGTAAATAGAATGCTGACAGCCGATTGGCTGTTTCGACAAGTTTTCGGGCTTCCAGATTCACCATGGTATCTGACCATGTTCTGTTCCAGCCCCTGTTGAGCAGCGCGATATCCATAAAGCCTCCTTTCCCTGATATGTCCGGTCATTTTACGTACAATACGGTCAGGGACAACAGGAAAAGCCTTCCCACAGTCTGATTTTGCCGGAACTCACAAATGAGTAAACGCTGAGATCCCACAGGGTATTTCCCTATTTTTCATCGTCGGATGTGTCAACGCTCTTGCTGTACGGGCAGTGTTTCGACCGAGTTTTATCGACGAACATGTACACCTGTTTTAATACCCCGACGACCGCTTTACCAACGCCTTTGGTGCCCGCCGTCACCAGTACGCGTGTACCCTGAAAATCAAGCCTCCACGACATCAGACAATCTCCAGCGTGTTGATCTTGTCGGCAGCCTGATTCTTTTTCCGCAAGGCCGCCTGTTGTACCCGCAGGTAAAACGTTTTCTTCAGTTTTCGAGCCAAATAAACTCAGGGGGAGAATGCATCAGGAAGTTCTGGTGCGATATGTTCCAGGCATAAGCGCCCGCGAGGCTGAACACCAGCCAGTCTCCTGGTGCCAGCGCGGCAATGGGCTGCTGGCGCGCCAACACATCTTTAGGCGTACAGAGTTGTCCAACCAGCGTCACCTGTTCATCTTTTATCCATTCAGCGTTTTGTTCGCGTCGCAATAGGCTAAATGGGTGATTATGGCTTTGCGCGGCAGGGGTGCGGAAATGGTGAGTTCCCCCGTGACCAATCGCAAACCATTCGCCGAGATTCTTTTTGATGTCCAGCACTTCCATGACGTAATAGCCGCAGGCTGCGGCAATGTAACGACCGCACTCAAAGCGCAGCGTCCAGCCTTGCGCCCGGCTGAATTGCGTCACGTCTGGCAGACGCTGGCAAAAGGACGTCCAGTCAAAGTGATGTTGCGGTTCAAGGTAGTTAATACCGATACCGCCACCGACGTTAATCAAGTCAATGTCCAGCGACCAGCGTTCGCACCAGCTGCGCACCTTGTCCAGATACAGACGGATCAACTGCAGATGGTTATCTACATCCAGTTGGTGAGACATCAGATGGAAGTGAAAACCGCGCAGATTGATTTGCGTAGAACGGGCGATTTCGCGTAACGCTGCGGGCAGGTCATGCTCATCGAGACCAAAAGGCGTCGGTTTGCCGCCCATCATCAGATGCGTACCACTGATCCCCTCCAGCGCAATGTTCATCCGCAACAGTACGGAGACCGTTCGATTCTCCTCAAGCGCGATAGCCTGCAAACGACGTAGCTCGGTTACACTCTCCACATGGATAACGTCCACGCCGAGTTGCACTGCCTGACGCAGTTCACTTTGCAGTTTGCCGGGGCCGCCGAAAATCAGCGGCTTGCCAGCAACCTGCTCACGTAACCAGTTGAGTTCGCCACCGGATGCTGCTTCAAAGCCATCGACGTACTCGCATAAGGTACGGAGTATGGGGGCTTCAGGATTGGCTTTTGCGGCATAAAACAGTTCACAACCTGCTGGCAATGCATGACACATGCTGCGGATGTGCTGGCGCAGTGCAACGAGATCATACACATAGGCGCAAAACGGCTCTGAGTGCTGTTGCTGCAACTGTTGCAGCCTCTCTCTGATTTTCGGCGTCATAGCGCACTCCTCATTGGGTGTTGCAGCAGGGTGTAATCCGCGTGCTTATCCGCTTTTTGCAGCAGGCGGGTTTTCAGATTGTTTTTTGACGGGATAGCGCCGCCCTGAAGGATCGCAGCGATTTCCGGTTGATGCCGCCAACGGCCAAGTTGCGCCGCCAGTAAATCCCACAATTGCTGTTCCAGTACTTGATCGTCATCGGCAAGGCGGAACAGCACTTCTGACAGGTGATTGATCAGCAGGCAATAGGCCACGCGACGCCAGCCCTGTTCACGGCTGTACCACACGGACTGTCTGGCACGCTCGGACATCATTGCCAAACTGGAGGCTGACCAGTGCTCGGTGGTGAGTTTGGTGCCTTCCAGATCGCGTACCCACACTTGCGTCGGCAGGTTATTTTCAATGGAAACCAGCACGTTTTGCAGGTGTGGCTCAAACACCATCCCTTCCGTGAAGAAAGCGTCCAGTACACCGGGGAGTAACACTGACAGATAGCTGTCGAGCCACAGCACATTCGCCTGTTGTAGGGAGAGTCCCTGCGCTGCGCGCAACTGTTGAATTTGCCGGTGAAGCGGACTGTGGCCCTGGTGGTCGAGGGCAAACAGCGAAGCCGCCAGCCAGGGCTGTTGATCGGCGAGGTTCTCACGATAAAGAATACCGAAGCACTCTTGTAAATGGCGCACTTCTTCCGCTTCGTCTGCTTGCGCCAGCGCGGAGAAATCAAGGCTGGTGGCTGCCGGTTCACGCATGATGTGAAAGCCGGGTACCGAGCTTTCCAGGCGCGCAAAGCGGTGTTCAAGTAGTGTATTCAGCGCCACTGCGCTTTCCAGTTCATACCAGGCATTCTTGCGGACACAGTTGGTGAGCCGCACATGAATGGAGCATTTAAGGTAATAAGGCAGATCGGCGCGATACAACGTACGCACCGACGATGTCGCCGCGAATTCTGCACCCGTAAGTCCCAGCGGCGTGATGAGCCCACTGCTAACGGCACGCGCATAAAGCGGCGACTGCATGATGTGGCGAACTTCCCATGGATGACAAGGATAGCAGTGCTTGCCATGGAGTTTATCCAGCATTGCCGTGACGGGCGCACTGCCTCGAACCTGTAACAGCGAGGGATGAATGCGGAACCAGAACAGCGGGAAGCGCGCTGCGACTTCGGGCGAGCAAGCCAGTAACGCCTCTGGCGTCACACCCTGACGGCTTTTGGGGCTCGGATGCATCGGATGGCCCCACAGTAGACGCTCTTCGCTTTGAATGTAGCTATGCGCGCTTGTCGGCTTTGGCAGATGCTGCAGAAAAGAAGCCGTCACCTGGACGCTGTTTTCAATCTGATCCATCAGTTCTGCATCGGGTAATTGTCCGGTCTGACGCACCATATCATTGACCAGTAGCGCCATTGCTTCGCTACAACGGACGGCCCGCCACGGACGACCAAACTCTTTCACAAAAGGGGTTCCAATAAAGTCGCCGCGATCCAATAAACTCCAGCGGATAGCCCGAATGGCGAGTAGCGTGCTGCCATCCTCTCCCATTTGCAGCAAAATCACTTTGCCCGCAACCATACGGCTGGACAACGACAACGGAATATTGCCCTGGCGCACCTGTTTAACGCGTCCCGCCGGGCGGGCAAATTCGCGAATATAGCAGTTCAGCAGCGCTGTCAGTCCGGCAGATTCCGCCTGCTCCCTTTCCGGGGTGACTTTTCCTGCCAGCAGTGGATTTTCACGAACGGCGAGTGATACGGACATAACCTGATCCTCGTAAAGGGGAAATAACAAAGAGTAAGACGGCGCCTGAAGCCGCCGCCGCTGAAGCCAGGAAAGGAGCCTGTAATGAAACATGCGCAACCAACCAGCCTGCACCGATACCGGCAGCCACGCCAGCCCACTTGCCTGCGGCATCGATCTGGCCGAACTGCTTCCCGGCGCTGTGTTGGCGAAGGGTGTCGCTCAGCATCTGATTAGCACCGCTGTAAGCCAGCAGCATGCCGCAACCAAACAGCGTACGAGCCGCCAGCAGCGACGACGCCCCGACTAACTGGCTGTGCCACAATGCCGCTATCGCAATCAGCGCCATGCCTGGCACAAAATAAAGGCTGCGTCCCGCCAGGCGGTGCCAAAGTGGCAAAAGCAGCAGATAGATCAGATGCGGCCAGCTATAGAACAGACCGATCAGCACCTCGGTAGGTAGCCAATGTGCGGCATAGGGCAGGAAATAGGGGAATGTCACCACCATGGCGAAGTTGAACAGGAACTGCATCGCCCACAGATAATGAAACGTGGATTTGATGCTATTGTTCTGCACTGCACGATGTCCCGGCTCAATGGCAGGATCGGCGGGCAGTCGCAGGCTGAGCAGCAAGCCACACAGCGATAACATTGCCAGCCCTAACCACAGACGCTGACCAATATCGGGTAGCCACATCAGGACTCCGCCTATTAGCGGTGGTGCGCTCAGCAGCGCTAACCGGGCGGAAGATTGTGTCCAGTTCAGGGCTTTCGCCAGTTGTTCACCGCGCAGATGCAGGGAAAGATAGCTATTCGCCGCCGCCAGGGTTCCTCCCGCTATTCCCTGTAACGCGAGTGCGACGATCAACCATGGCAACGAGGGCGATACGCCAGCCAGTAAACATGCGCATGTCAGTCCGAACAATGCCCGCTGTAGCGACAACCGCCGCCCGTAGCGATCAGCAAACCGTCCCCACCACGCGGCAGAGATTGCCGTCATCACTGAAGGCAGGCTGAACAGTACGCCCGCCCACAGGCTGCGTTCAGCGATGCCAAAGGAAACCAGCAGCCGTGGCAGATAGAGCGGTACGCCAAGTACGGTAAAAGCGGCCAGGAAATGGCAGGCCAGAACCACCTGTAACGTACTGCGCATTAGCGTTTTTCCCTCAGCAGGAAATTAGGCCCACTCTGGCCGTAGAACTTGTTGATATCTGCGGCGCCGGACGCCTGTTTGCTTAACAGACTGCCGCTCAGCAACAGATATTTCACTGGCTGCGTGGGTGAGGCAAACAACTGCTGTCGTGCGAAGGCGGTATCGACACTTTCACTCTCCAGACGCGACAGACTCTGCTCAAGCGCATGTCGTAACGTTTGATAACCTGCTTCGCGATCGATCAGTGCGCCTGTGGTCAGACTTTCCAGCACCGCCGCCATGCAGAGTTGCAGGGTAATAGTGATAAACATCTGTGCCAGCGCGGCTTCATCAGACACACAAATGCGCCGATCGCGCAGTGTGTTGAGGCGCTCTGCCAGTTGCGGGCAAGCGGTTTTGAAGCGTTCAGGTAGAATGCGCGCGGCATCGTTGTCTTTCATCACCAGTGTCAGGGTTTCACCTGGCATAAGGCTCAGAACGGCATTCTGCTGATTGGATTCCAGGGCAATGCCGTAGCGTAACCACAGCGTCAGGTGAACATCCGCCATCAACTGGCAGTAATCACGCCACCAGTCCGTTATGTCTGGCATACCGGGTTGCGCGAGCAGAGAAGAGAGATAATAACGTCCGTCCGGTAGTTTGCTGCCAAGCGCTGCAACCGGTAACAGCGTTTCGCCGATGCGTGGTGTTGCGTAGCGCCGTAGCAGGAAGGCCAACTGTTTATTTTCCGCAACATGGCCACAAAAACGCTCATCCACATGGCGATATTTGCCGACCAGTAGTCTGTCCTGTTCACCCAGAGCGGTCAGCACTTCAGCGAACCACTGACCGTCATACAGTGTCGAGGGCTTGATCAGTCGGATGTTTTTCTGTCCCAGTGTGCGCATGCTGAGTGGAACTTTGAGATGGTGATCCGGATAGTCCGCTAACTGCACGGTACGTACTGATAAGGTGGGGAAGACATTGAGCCAGGCATCAGGCGCGATGACTGTGCCCTCGGGAAGATCCTGCAGTTGACTCAACGTAAGAGGATGCACAGGGATCAATTCATGCCCGGCGAATAGCCGTGGATCCAGCCCTACTTGTGACGGCAATGGCCACCAGTCTGGTCTGGCTTCCGGTACCGTAAGGGTCAATTGCTGGTGGGGTAACGCCAGCCAGCGCAGACGAAACGGCTGGCAAAACTCAGGTGCGTACTGGCGCAGGTCGGCTTCGCTAAAACCAAATTTAGCGCGCGCCGTAGGGTAGTAAGGATGATCAAGAAAGCTTGCCAGTTGATCGGCATGACGCAGGCGCTCACCCCAGTTCATCTCATCTGGTGAACGTAACAGCGATGCGCGCTGTTGTGCAAAAGCGATGGTGCAGAGTTCGCCTTGTGCCACGGCGCTATCTGCTTCCTCTTTATAGGTCGCAAAGCGCTCTTGTGTTTCCTGTTGCTGATCCGGCATTAACGCCGCCAGCCAGTTAGCATAGCCAGACTGCGAGTGCCATCCTTGCGCGCTTTTAATCTGCCATTCAGGGGATACTGCCCGCCATGGCTGCATGTAGTCACAGGCTTCCACTTTCAGGCGTAATGTCTGACTGGCCGACTGCCAGGTGAGCCACTGGTGCTGAGAGTCTTGTGTAATCTGCCCCTGACTTATCAAACCACTGACGTTTTCTCGCAGGCAGGCATTTATGATACGCAGCGTAATGTAGTCATGCTGATTCATCAGACAATCTCCCACTTCAGCGCGGCGAGGGTGCGGTTAGTGAGCTGTTTTAGCTGTGTGTCATCGATGGCTTCCAGGTACAACACGCCGAGGTAATCTTTATTCGAGTGGGTTAGCTCGATACGATCGCCGGTGGATTTAAGCGGACGGTAGAGCAGGCCCGGAGCGCTGAGCAGTTGAGGCGCGGTCTGCAAGGTGCCACTGCGATTGGCGACGAGATAATGGATGAGCGCTTCACCCTGTTCTGCTTTTACTGGCGGCAGCGGTTCGCCAAGATGCAGGCGCAGGATCGGCGTGAACCACCCCTCCGGCAGCAGGCGGTCCAGCAGAAATTCGCGGCCATCGCCAATACTGCGGTAATTGATTTCAACTAATACCGGGCCATTATCGGTAACGATAAATTCGCTGTGGCAAGCGCCAAACCCCACGCCAAACTCACGCAACTGCGCCAGCGCCTGCTGCTTCCATCGTGTGCTATGTTCACCGGCCCACCGCGCACTCATCTCCACAAAGTGCGGCGGCGCGGAGAGTTCCACATCGAAACCGCCAATTGCCACCAGTTCATTGCCATCACCGAGGGTTTCCAGCGTAAACAGCGGCCCTTGCATGAACGCTTCAACCAGCAAGGTCTGGCGCACGGGCAGGGCATCAAGATAGTGCTGGCAACGCGTGAGATCCTCAATAAGCCGCACATCCATCGACGCTACACCCTGGCCTGGCTTGATCACGACTGGCCACGGCCAGTCAGCGGCTGGTGATGCATCAGGAAGGAGTTGCGAAGACCATACTGAAGGTTGCCCCAGTGCTTTCAGACGCTGGCGCATGCGCCACTTCTCTTTCGCGGCGTAGCAAATTTGCCAGTTCTTGGCGGGCAGGCCAAGTGCAGTAGCGGCAATAGCGGTTGCCGTTTGCAAGTGATCGCTATTGGAGAACAGTGCAGCAGGCGTGATACCCCATTCGGTGAGCGTGTCGAGGATCGATAGTGGGTTAAATACTTCGCATTCGATCACCGTAACGCTGTCATCCAGCTTGCTGTTATGCGCCATTGCGTGATCGGTAAGCAGGATCACCGAATAGCCCAGGCGTTGTGCTGCGGGAATAAAACCTTCTGTCACCGCCGCGTTAACAACGTGACTGATGATCACATAGGGCTTTGGGTTGAACATGTGTATACCTGTTTGGGTGTTGAGTAGGAAAGGTTAAAGAGACTGAACGTCAGTAAGCCGTTGCTTTAGCGTCCGAAACAAAAAACCGCGATCTTCGCCGCACAGCCAGTTGTCGACGCCCTGGCTTTGCCAGTATTGCTGTTGCTCTGCGGTGCGGGGGTTGGCGCAAAAAGATTTCCCTGCGGCTGCGCAGCGTGCAGCCAACTGGCGAATATGTGCTTCAACGTCAGGATGTGTAGGTTGCGGGCCAAGGTGCATGCTCATTGCCAGGTCAAGCGCACCTTCCATAACCATCGTGACCTGAGGGATAAGTAATATGCTGTCAATAGCCTCAATGCCGGCTGGCGTTTCAATCATGGGTACCAGCCATAACTTCTCATTGACCTGGTGGATATAATCATCAAGGGGCAAAGTACCAAAACCGGTTACGCTGCCGCCGGTGATACCTCGTGTTCCAATGGGGGGAAAGAACATCGCATTTTTCAGGGTGTTAACCTGTTCCGCACTCTCTGCCCGTGATAGCACAATCCCGCCGGCTCCCATGTCGAGCAGGCGTCCGGCGCGCGGAATATCGTCACAGGTGAGGCGTATCAATGGAGTGCAGTGATTGAGCTGCGCCAGTTGAATACAGTGGCTAAGAAGCGTTTCGTTATGGGGAAGATGTTCCAGATCGAGTATCACGAAGTCATACCCGGCAATGGCAATCATCTCAACAAGAGTCGGGTGGGGAACGGAGTTCAGGATGCCAAATAGCCCATTGCTGGACTTGCGGCGTTCCCCTGGTAGTGCAAGCGAGATCATATAACCAATCCATGTTGTTAATGCTTATCATTAACATTATCATTACTAATGAACTGGCGCCTTTCAAAATATTTAAACAAGATTGTTAAATAAATTCACTAAGTGATCGCTACCACTTCGAAGTAGCCTGATTGCCATTTAGTAATAACATTATGATATATATAATTTTTTATGAGAGACTGTTTGGATTCGCCATGTCGATGACAGCAAAAATTAAAAACACGTATGTGTGGTTTAGTCAGCGGAAGCTCAGTAAGGAAATCGCCAACATGAAAAGCCAGTGGCTTATTATCATATTTACCGCTTTAGTGTGGCCGTGGGCGGCACAGGCACAATCGGTTACAGTGACCGATCTTGCCGGTCGCCACGTCACGCTTAACGCACCCGCGACGCGCATTATTCTCGCTGACAGCCGAATGTTGTTACCGATGAGCCTGCTGCATCCTGGCGATGCGCTCAAAGGGATTGTCGGATGGGATGATTCGCTGCAAACCCGGGCACCGGATATGGGGCGTTATTTTACCCGGCATTACCCAGCGCTGCCTTCCATTCCGGTATTTATTAACCCGTACCGTAGCAGCTTTAACGTTGAACAAGCCACGATGCTTAAACCGGATCTGATTGTTTTCGATACAGGGATCCTGAAGAAGCTCGAAAGTGAAGGGACGCTGGCATTGCTGGAGAAAAGCGGTATTCCGGTGGTGTTTATCGATTTTCGACAGCAGCCCTTAACCCATACACCGCTGAGTATGCGGCTATTGGGGGAGGTGACAGCCGAACAGCAGAATGCCGGGCGCTTCATTCAGCGTTGGAATCAATTGTTGGAGCGTACCCGCCAGCGTGTGGCAACAATCCCCAGAGAAGCGTGGCCTGGCGTTGTGTTTGAAAACCATGCCGGTATGACGGGCATGAACTGTTGTACCGTATTTGGTCGCGACAGTTTTGGCCAGTTCATCCCTGAAGCCGGTGGCCGCAATCTGATGGCGGACAAAGTCCCCCCTCAGGGTGCCGATATTAGCGCCGAATTGCTGATTGCGGTGCGCCCAGACGTATATTTAATGAGTGGCGCCGACTGGAGCCAGCGCGGGGGTTCTTCGCTGGCAGTGCCGCTGGGATATGAAGCTAGCCGCGCCAGTACCTTACCTAAGCTGCAGAAGCTGATGCAGCGGGAAGGTGTGAGCGTATTGCCCGTGGCGAAGGGAAAGCAGGTAATGGCTATCTATCACCAATTCTACGACAGCCCTTTCAACGTTGTGGCACTGGAAGCCATGGCCAAACTTTTCCATCCTCAGCAGTTTGATGATGTCGATCCTCAGGCCGATTTAGCATCGTTATACCGCGACTTTGTCGGCACTCCTTACAGCGGATTGTTTTACGTCCAGCCTTAATGAAGTAAGCCCGTTCACCTGAGTGGACGGGCTATTTTTCTATCAGAACTTCAGGCTAACGCCCGCAGTGACTGAACGTCCCGGCGCTGGCTGACGTCCCCACGGGCTGGTATCAATGCCGCGGAACCAGTAGTCGCGATTAAAGATATTGTTAATTCCGACATAGCCGTTCAGCACGGTACTGCCTGACTTAAACAGATCGCGGCTTACTTGGGCATTCCATACCCAGTAAGACGGCATTTGACCAACGGAACCGGTGCTGTTCTCCGAAACGGTATTAGCCGCATCCGTATAGGATTTACTGAAGTAGTAGCCCGCCAGCGAGAAGGTGGTTTCACGCCAGTCATAGCTTCCATCCATCGTCAACTGCGTGCGCGAGGCATACGGCACTTCTTTACCACGGTTAACGCCGTTACGCTGTTCCGCCTGCAACCAGGCATATCCTGCATGCAATTTCAGGCCTTCAATGGCTTGCGGGCTCCAGAACCCTTCCAGCTCAACGCCCTGATGGCGGGTGCGTCCGATATTGAGATAGCTATCAGATACACTGTCGTAGGAGATCTGATCTTTATAATCGATGCGATACAGACCGGCGTGGAGGCTAACATTCTCGGTTGGTTTGTAACGAACGCCACTCTCGTAGTTCCACGCCAGCTCAGAACTGACGTCGCCGCCTTTCACAATTTGCGTAGCCTGTGCCGGACGCAGGCTTTTCTGCATGTCCGCGTACAGGAACCACTGCGAGGTAAGCTGGTAGCCTACCGTCAAGCCGGGTAGCCACTGCGTGTCCGGCGTGGAGGTTCGTTGGCCCGTTTTTTTATCGGTGTATTTTTCGCTGATGTTCTCATAGCGCATACCAGGGGTAATGGTCAGAGTGTCATTGAACAGTTTGACGGCATTGCTGATATAACCTGCCCAGGCATTATTATCAAAGTCCCAGTCGCGAGTTACCGCTGTCACGCCTGTTGCCAGGGTGCGCTGACGTACCTGGTAATCGATTTTTTCACTCACAAAGCGCCCACCCACAATCCATTGCTGGTTCACATTATCGCCGTTGATATCCATGCTGATACGCGGTTCAGTCCCCCAGACTTTGAAATTGCGAGGCGAGTTTTGCACGATATCGGCAGGTAAGGCAGGGTTGAAGTTTTGCCCGGCGACTTTACTCATGCCGACATGGAAATCACGATCTGAGTCATGACCAAAGAACATCCAGTTAAATTCTGCATTATCAATAAAACCCAGTGAACCGAGTTGCCGGTTATAGACTGCGCTATAACGCTTGGTGTGACCGTCGTAATCATCCCATGGACGGGTGCTTTGACGGCGATCGCGGTTATAGTCTGCGGTCGAAAGGGCACCCGCCAGATCGGCGTGTGCATCGTAGTATTGGTAGGAGAGATTTAAGGTTGTGTCTTCGTCGATGTTCCACAGGCCGCGTATGCGGAAGTTCTGAACTTTGCTGTCGCTATGCTCACGGAACGAGCTACCTTTCACCTGGTTAGCTTCAACCTGCAGCCCGAAGTCATCATTCAGCATGCCGCCGGTGCGAATATAGGTATCCCAAAGATTGTGTCCCTTACCGTAAAATGTGGCGCGCTCGGCAATCTCATTTTCCCATTTCAGCGGAATGGGTTTACTGATCAGATTGATGACGCCGCCAACGTTATTCGGGCCATATTGTACTGCCGCGCCACCGCGAACCACGTCAATGCGATCAATGGTCGAAAACGTTACCGGAAACAGCGACATTCCTTCCTGACCGTAAGGTGCCAGCACCAGCGGAATACCGTCCTCAAGGATTTGTGCGCGGCCGCTGCGGCTGTCGTACAAGCCCCGGACCGCAATTTGTGGCAGTACGCCTGTACCGGTTTCATCCTGAATCTTGACTCCAGGCACACGCTGCAACGCATCATCAAGGGTACGATTAGCCCCTTTTTCCAATTGATCGTTGCTGATAACGGTGCGGCTCCCGGCCCAGGTTTTCACTTCTTCTGCGCGTGAATCGCCAAGAATATTCCCTGATACCGTTATTGTTTGTTCTGCTGCATAACTACATTTACCGGCCATGAGCATGGCCACTGCTGCGGCAATTTTTGTGCGTCTCATCGTCATTCCTGAATATTGATAATTTATAGTAATGATTCTGATAAATATTATCATTATCAAATAAAAGTTAATATTCATGAATGGAACGTAAACCTATGTCAAGACAATAATATTGGTATTTTTTCGGGATAAAACATGAAAAAGCATGTGCGAAGGAGTGCGGAAACCCAGAGAAGGCGCGGGATGACAGAGGGGGAGAGTAACAGGAATTGATGTCTGGCGTTAACGTTCGAATTTTATGACGATTATGTTTAATATTTTTGAATTAGTTACGGTATCAACATGGCATTTTTTTCCCTTGCCACTATCGAAGGGGTGAGTCGCCCTGGCGCAAATGCAGCGTCGCCAGCGTCAGTTCCGTTGCTCGCGGTTTCACCTGCACCAGCCTGGTGGCGTCCGATATATGGTTCAATGCTTCGCGTATTTGCAAAGCATAGAGCCTCCCTTCTTCATTAATCTGTATCCCGCGCCCGTGACGGATAAAGAGCTTTACGCCTACCATGCCCTCCAGGGTTTTAATGTGTTGGCTAATAGCAGAATGCGTCATGTTCATCTCTTTCGCGGCCAACGTGACGCTGCCAGGGCGAGCAACAGCCTCAAGGCTTCGCAGAGTGGCAATAGGTGGGTAATCCGACATAGGGCATTTTTCTTAACGTTATCCTGGCTGTATGCCGGGAATGGGATACTCTGCTTGAAGACCGCGCCATAGCGCCTCGCCCTGACCAGGTCGCGGTAACCAGTACGGTGGTGTGGTCATTTATTCAGTTCATGATCCCGCAAGTGGTAGCGGCAGACACCTTTAAAAACATTCAGTCGATTGCTGAATCCTATGAAGCCCTGCCAGCTTTTAAAAAATATCCCTTATGTTAAGTGGGGATGACGGTTACCCGATGTCCAAAAGTGAGCGATCTCAATCGGCTCAAATTATGCGCCAATTGAGATACAGCATCACACCGTCGGGATAGTGCCGCCATCGATGACATATTCGGTACCGGTGATGGCGGCCGCATGAGATGAGGCGAGGAAGGCAATGAGATTCGCCACCTCAATGGGCTTTGACGGACACCCCAGCGGAATACCACCGAGTGCATTCATAATGATCTGCTGACCGCCCGCATAATCCGTTCCAGCCTGTTGCGCCAGCCGCTCTGCCAGCGCCACCGCCGCTTCGGTTTCGATCCAGCCGGGCGCAGCGCTCAAGCGGCTTATCACACCGGGCCGCCGTGGCGTCACTTTCCCTACACAGAAGCGTTATACAGTAGCGCTTCTGAGAAGAGGGAATCACGATGAAACAGACCAAATTAGCAGAAACCTGGATCGATCCCAGCGTTCGTATGCGCGAATGTAAAATAGGGCAGCAATGTGAAGTGCTGGCCAATAGTTTGATGGAATACAGTATGTTAGGTGATTTTTCCTATATTGGAGAATATTGCACTGTTGCCGATGCTGAGATAGGGAAATTTGTCGCCATTGCCAATAATGTGCGTATTGGCGCGCCCAATCATCCGATGGGGCGGCCATCCCAGCACCGCATCACCTATTGCCCGGAGTACTATTCCGCCAGCGCGGTACGTGATCACGACTTTTTCACTCAGCGGCGTGACGATCGCGTCGTCATCGGCAATGATGTCTGGATTGGCCATGCGGCTATTGTGCTGCCCGGTGTGACAGTCGGAGATGGCGCTGTTATTGCGGCTGGTGCCGTGGTCAGTAAAGATGTGGCACCTTACACCATCGTTGGTGGCGTTCCGGCAAAGGTTATTCGTTTGCGCTTCTCCCCACATATTGGCCAGCAGTTACAACAGATCGCCTGGTGGGAGTGGCCGCTGGAGACCATCATCGAACGGCTGGCCGATTTTCAGGATGAAAACATAGAAGCGTTTTGCGAAAAGTGGCGACGCCAGTAAGCCGCGCTCAGTGCTCTTTCGCGCATGGGAAAGAGATTATTGCCTCGCCGATGGTTTTGGTGTTGGTTTTGAAGAGCCATGCATTATCGGCGAAGTAAAAAACCTCCGACCAGATCGTTAATTTTGTTGTGCATCCCGAAATTAAGAGCCTAATGGGATAGGCTCTAAGCGCTCCCGGCCAGAACCGGGAGCGCTGTTTTCAAGCTGTGATCGATTTACCCGCCGCTAACCGGGCGGCCAGCTCTAACGACGTTTTTATTTCCGGCTCTTTCGGTGGCTGCCGGGTGGTCAGCAAAATACAGCCCCGCATCACCTGCACATCGACTTTCTCACCCACAGCAAAACCCGCCGCCTCCAGCCATAACCCCTTCATAACCACCGCCGGAGTATAAACGTTATCCCGGTGACGCCCCGCATAACTCACCGTTAAATGACGGTACGTTACCGAACGGGCTTTTTCATTCTCACAAACTGCAATACAATCCACGTCAGTCATAATTACTATTCTCTATTAATAGCGATTGTGATCAGCGGTGCGGGTGTGTTGCCGCACATCCCCACCGCGCCAAAAAACAACTGAAAAAATAACCAGCAAAAAAACAAAAGTCCACAAAAAAACAGACAATAATCAGCACCATTCGGAATAATAAACAAAACGCGCCTGAAATATTTTAAAAGCTTTTAAAAACACCCAAAGATAAAAACGCACGGCATTAACCGTGCGTGAAATAATGATGAGTTTATGCTTTTTTGCGCGATGCCTTTTTACCACCACTGGCCGCGCGTTCGGCTTTTATTTTTTCCAGTAATGCAGTCGCGCTATTTTCCCCGCAGATCAGATCCGGGTTTTCTGCCCGCCACTGGGCAGTGAGTTCACCGCGAAATGCCTTCGCGAGGATCGATTGGGTGAGGTTGTTTACGCGGGCAAGGGCAGTGTTGACCTGTTTTTCAATGGTATCGGCATAGGCGAATAGCTGTTCGACACGGCGGACAATCTCGTGTTGTTCAAGATCCGAGGGTTTTGGTATGGGAATCTCTAATAATGCTTTTTGACCAATATTCCTCATTGACATTTGATTTCCTGTCGAGCGGAATTCAATCTCATGGCGACCATAAATTGAACGAAGGAAAATATTAACCCATGGCTTATCTTTTTCTGGCATCACTAAGCGTAACACTTTATCGCTTAACATCAGGTTTTTAGTGATATTTTTTACAATTACAGGATTACCTAAAAGCTCAATGGTATTAGCTCGGGATATAAGGAAGTCACCAACATTTATCCTGCGTGACTCTAAAAATAGATCATTTTCAGGAAGGGTTTTACTCTCTTCCTCATTATATTCACCCCAAGTTACGGCACTGATTTTAATAATTCCATACTCGTCATGTTCAGGGGGGGTCTCAATACATTTTAAATTTTTACCAGCTTCAATTTTTGTAACTATGTGATCAAGGGATAATTGAACCCACTTATCCAAGTCAATGTTATTTTCTTTTCGCCATTCTTCGGTCAACTTACCTCTAACCGCAGCAGCCAGTACCGCCTGACGAAAACGTTTCAACATTTTCTGGATTTGCTCAAGGCGTGCTTTGGTGCTGTCTACCTGCGCCAGTAGCGTATCGAGTTTTTCAGCAATAATTTTTTGCTCGGCTAAACCCGGTATTGCAATATCAAGCTCTTTGAAATATTTAAAATGGCGAGAATATCCTTTATCCGGAATATCTAATGAACGCAAACCATAGTAAGCGTATCTGGGATACAAAAAAGCTTGTGCTTTTAGTAATTTTGTCCCATCCGCACCGGGTACAAAAGGGTAAGTAATCCATTTAATTATGCGGGTGTGATCACCGAATAAGCATATTGGTTCTTCTGAATGAATAAGCTTTTTTTCGTCATCGATATAACCAGAAATCATTTCTTGCCCTTGATCAATGACAGGGTATAACCCTTGCGGCGAGCAATCTTTACTTTTGACTTTCTTGTTAATTGTAGAAATCTGCTCAAAACAATCAATTGCAGGTTTAAATGACCAGATATTAGGTATTGCTTTGGCACTCATGCCTTCACCTCACCAAATGCTTCTTCCAGCAACTGACGTTGCGCGTCGGCTTCATCGCCTGCGCCCAGCTCACGCATCAGGGCATCCAGCTCGCCCAGCGCCTGCACCAGTTCGGTCATCGCTTCTGCCGCCAGCACATCCGGCTCCGGCAGGTTGTCGGCATCGATACTGTCTTTATCTTTTAGCCAGGAGATATCCAGCGAATCCGACTTGGCGGTGCGGATCCACTCGCGGCTGAATTTGCGCCAGCGGCTGGTGGCCAGATGCTGATCGGTATTTTTGTTCTCTTCGCTGTCGGCAATTTCGGTTTTTTCGGCGTTAAAACTCCACTCACCTTCGCGGCGCGGGCTGAGGCCGTACGGATCGTCACCGAACACCTGCTCAAATGGTTGCAGATGCTGATCGCCAAACGGCGTGCGCTTACCGAAGCCCGGCATATTGGTGCGCAGATCGTACACCCACACGTCGTCGGTACAGTTCTTGTCCTGGTTCGGGTTTGCCTTCGTGCCTTTGGTAAAGAACAGCACGTTGGTTTTCACGCCCTGAGCATAAAAGATACCGGTCGGCAAACGCAGGATGGTGTGCAGATGGCACTTGTCCATCAGGTCACGGCGGATATCGGTGCCTTTACCGCCTTCAAACAACACGTTATCCGGCACCACCACCGCTGCGCGACCGCCCGGATGCAGGGTTTCGATAATGTGCTGCATAAAGCACAGCTGTTTGTTGCTGGTCGGGTGAACAAAGGTGCGGGTAATGTTGGTGCCTGCCGCGCTGCCAAACGGTGGGTTGGTTGCCACGATATGCGCCGGCGGCAGGCTTTCCCCGTCGCTGCCCAGCGTGTTACCGAGGCGGATTGCGCCGCCGTGATCGAGGTTGCCTTCAATATCGTGCAGCAGGCAGTTCATCAGCGCCAGACGGCGAGTGCCTGGCACCAGTTCGAGGCCGACAAAGGCTTTACGGATCTGGAAATTCTGCGTATCAGGATCCAGATCGTCCAGATCGTTGGTCTGGGATTTAACGTAGCGATCGGCCTCGATCAAAAAGCCCGCGGTACCGGCTGCCGGATCCTGCACCACTTCGCGCGGCTGCGGTTTTAACAGATGAATAATGGTCTTGATCAGCGGGCGCGGCGTGAAGTACTGACCCGCGCCGGATTTGGTTTCATTGGCGTTTTTCTGCAACAGCCCTTCGTACATATCGCCGAAGTCGTCGCGGGATTTCCCCTTACTGCCGTTATACCAGTCCAGCGCATCCATGTAGCTCACCAGTTCGGTTAGCTGTTTTGGTTGCTCAATGGTGGTGCTGACGTTGTGGAAAATCGCCTGCACCAGGTTTTTCTCGTCCTGGCCTAATTCCACCAGCAGTTTACGATAGAACTGCAATTGCTCCTGGCCGATACGCGCTTTCAAATCGTCCCAGCGGTAGCCCGCGGGCAGATACTCGGCTTCCTGGCCGGTCTCTTTACACATTTTCAGAAATAGCAGTGAAGCCAGTTCGTTAACATAGTTCTGATAAGAAACGCCGCCGTCACGCAGGTTGTCACAGAGTTTCCACAGCTTCGCGACCAGATCGTTATTGTTCATCACAGGTTCCGTGTAAAAGCAGCGGCCCTTAACGGGCCGCAGAAGAAGAAATTGCCGGGGATTCTAACGTGTCAGGCGGGTTCGTCCCAGATGTAATCACTGAATTTCGCCAGCACGCCGTCGAGGTTGTCCTCGAACACGCGCTGCGACACGGCTTTGCCGCCGAAACGGTGAAGATTGCCGGTTTTAAAGGAATCGTCGTCGAGCACCACTTTATCTTTCAGCGCGGTGGCTAAACGATCCAGCCACTTCAACTGTTCGCTGCTCCAGTCGTTTTCGCCTTTGATACGCGCCAGGGCATGGTCGACACGTAAATCAAACGGCTTCAGCGCATCGCCCACCGCAGCCCGGCGAATATGGCCGATCAGCCGGGCGGCGATATCCTCGTTACGTGTCTCTTTCCACGCGCTGCGCAGGGAGGACTCTTCGAAATACTGGCTATCAAACCACTCCTGCAACTCCACCAGCCCTTTACGGGTGAGATCGCGCGGACGGGCAATCACCGCCTGCAACGCGGGCTGTGCATTGGGAGAGCGCTTAACCAGATCATCAAAAGCTTCGAGGAAATCCTCTGCGTTATGGTAAGCACCGTAAACCGGCTCGACGTTGATCACCTCATCCGGAATATCCAGGAAGATCGGGCGTTCGCGCAGTTCGTTAATGTCGAGTTTGAGTTTCTCCAGCCGGGCAATCAGGGTGGGAAGTTTATTGAATACCTCAGCGCTCCAATGCGGGCCTTTTTCACGCAGATGCGAAGCCAGCTTGTTAAAGCTGACGCCTGCGGCATCCAGACATAATTCATCCAGACGGCGCACCTGCTTGTCGATTCCGGCGCTGCGATCGCGGTTATAGGTGGCCAGGCCAATAATCCGTTGCAGTTTGGCGACGAGCTGTTCGTGGCTATGTTCGGCAAAGCTGCGACCATCGGCTTCGGTCACTTTATAGGTTTCCGAATCGGTGATTTCGTTTACCAGCGTTTGCAGTTCCACGTTCGGGCGCATCACCACCGGGCGCATGGTATCGACGCTTTCCAGCGTGCTGTAGATGTCGACGCAGTCGAAAATCTTAAAGCGGATCTTATCCACTGCCGGGCATAAACGGGTGGCGCGGCCTTTCATCTGTTCATAAAGAATGCGGCTTTTCACCTTGCGCAGAAAGACGATATTGCAAATTGACGGGATATCGACGCCGGTAGTCAGCAAATCGACCGTCACCACAATGTTTGGCAACCGCTCTTTATTAAAGCGGGTGATCAGAGTTTGCACTTTCCTGGCATCTTTATCGGAATCACCGGTGATCTTGATGATCGCGTCATGTTCCAGTTGCGGATATTTCTTTTTGAAGGCCGTGCGTAGCGAATCCACTACCATATCGGCATGTTCATTGGTGACGCAGAATACCAGCGTTTTTTGTTTACCGGTCGGATCGAGGTGTTTGGTTAACTCTTCGCAGACGGCGGTATTAAAGCCGGGGATCAACAATTGGCGGTTGAAATCCGCGACGTCAAAATCCTGATCGTCAGCCAGCGTGTCGTTGATCATCTCACCCAGAGGCGTCACACGGATGACCTCTTCCCCCTTCGACAGATAAACGCCGTCTTGCGCATTGCGGGTGGTGATCTTGACAGGCGGATCCTGGTCGATCAGATAACCGTCGATCACCGCTGTGCGGTAGGTATAGCGGTAAACCGGTTCGCCGAAGATATCTACCGTATGACGTGCTGGCGTGGCGGTCAGAGCGATTTTTACCGCGTCAAAATGATCAAGAATACGGCGGTAAGCCGAGACGTACTCCAGTTGGCTGCGGAACTGTAGTTCGCCTTCGGTCTGCTCTTTATCGAGGATATAGCCACGGTGCGCTTCGTCAACCACAATGCAGTCGTAGCGGGCCACTGGCATTGCTTCATCGGATTGCAGCGTGCGTTTGACCAGCGACTGGACGGTAGCTACGTGAATTTTGGTGCTGTCTTCCGGGAACTTGTCTGTCAGCCCTTTGATGTCGAAGATGCTGTTAAAGGTATCACCGTTGATGCGCGTGTCTTCAAAGGCACCCAGCGCCTGTTCACCCAGCGATCGGCGATCCACAAGGAACAGCACGCGCTTAAAGCGCTGAGACTGGATCAGGCGGAACATCATGGCAATGGCGGTACGGGTTTTCCCGGTGCCGGTGGCCATGGCCAGCAGGATTTCTTGCTGGCCGTTAATAATGGCGTTTTCCACGGCGCGAACGGCATCTTGCTGGTAGTAGCGCAGCCCCAGGTCGCTCATATTCGGGTTATCTGCAAACCACTGGTTTTGCCTTTGCGGATCGCTGCCCAGCATGGCGATCAGTTCTTCCGGGCGATGCCACTCCGGTAGCGCTTTCGACATGTTGCTGGTATGGCGGACATCGCGATACCAGATGCCGCTGCGGGTTTTCAGCGTTGCGCGGTATTCGCGGCCATTGGTGGAGTAGCAAAAAGGAATTTTATAGCGCTGGCTACCGCTGGTATCCGCCCAACTGATTTCATATTCCGGCACCGCTTCGCGCACTTCTTCCGTCGGGTATTGCTCCAGTAAAATATTACGTAGCAGGGCATTATCGAAACGTTTGCTGTAGCGATACGCCTCATTCAGTTTACTGAAGACATCGGTGTTGATGCGCTTGGCTTCCACGACGGCGATGGGTTTCATGCCAACAAATAATACGTAGTCGGCAAAACCCTGTTTTCCCGTTTCATCGGTGCCGGTAGGCCATTCGGCAATCGCTTTGTTGACACCTGGTTCCGGCCGCGCGCCTTTGGAAAAGCGCAGCGTTTTGCTGTCTGCTTCCCAGCCCGCTTTACGCAGTTGGGCATCGATCAAAAAGCGGCTCTCTTCTTCGCTCAAATCCAGCGTGCGTTTGATGGCCTGATCGGTGATCTCTTTGTGGTAGGCCTTGCGCTCTTGCTCGGTCTGTTTCGCCAGCTCGGCATTTTTTTCTGCCAGTTGCGCTTCGAGGGCCGCGACACGAGCCTGGGATTGGGCTTCAGTTTCTTGCTGCTTACTTTCGAGGATGGCGATATAGCCGTTGAGTGCCACCAGCTTTTGCTGCTGGGCTTCTAGTTCGGCCTGGCTGTGTGCTTTTTCTTGCGCCTGTTGTTCCAGTTGCTGTTTTAACGTCAGCACTTCCTGATGGTAGAGATCGCTACTCTGCTCCGGTAATACAAAAGCCGGAACCGGGAAGTCATAATCTTTGGTGACCAGCCGGTAATACCAGACGGCGAGACGAAAACCGAGGCGCAAACACATCTGCGCATCATCCAGATCATTGTGATACTCGTGGACGGCCTGATTGCCAATGCGGCGTAATTTATGAAATACCGACAGGATGTTGTCATCAACAAAGGCTATTTTGCCTAATTCACGTAGCAGGTCATGTTGGTTTTCGCATTGAGGAATATCCAGTAGCAGCCCTAAATGCTTCGCCGTCGCTTCACCGAACATGCGCATTTTTACCAGCGTGGTGTTGGGATCGTCCGGGTAATTGTTTTCCGCTGCACAAGCGATAGCGTAAGTAAAGTCGTTAACGCCTTTCAGAAAATCAAAGTTAGATTTGTTCATGTGCCTTCCGCGTTAAGGCCAGCCTCTGGATCTACTGACGTGTTACGTTAATCGGTTAGAAAAAGCGACCAAATCATGTTACCTCCCGCAGCCGGTGCGATCAATCAACGAAAGATGCGTTAACTTACTCTTTTGTATGAATTAAATGGTGGCTTACGCTATCAGCTCAGAGCCTGCCGAATATAGGCACGCTCTGTAACCATCATCAGAATGCCTCCTGGAGACCTCGCCCAATCGGGCGGGGAGGAAAGGGGGGTGCTAAACAACCTGACTTCTTTTTGTTTGACCATCGTCAACTCTCTTCACGTTTTTACGCGTATTTTGTGAAGCCATGAAACGCGCATACAAATACAGGTTTTACCCCACACCCGATCAGGTTGAGCTTTTGGCTAAAACGTTCGGATGTGTGCGTTTCGTCTACAATTCAATACTTCGCTGGCGCACCGATGCGTATTACGAGCGAAAGGAAAAAACCGGTTATCTGCAGGCTAACGCTCGCCTTACGGCGCTCAAAAAAGAGTCTGAATGCGCGTGGCTTAACGATGTTTCCTGCGTACCCCTCCAGCAGTCCCTGCGCCACCAACAAACGGCCTTTGCTAACTTTTTCGCCGGACGAGCCGCATATCCGGCCTTTAAAAGCAAACGCCACAAACAGGCAGCGGAGTTCACTGCGAGCGCGTTTAAATACCGTGACGGCAAGCTGTATATGGCAAAGAGCAAAACGCCTTTGGACGTGCGCTGGTCGCGCCCTTTGCCGTCTGTCCCTTCCACCGTTACGATCTCCAAAGATGCCGCAGGACGATACTTCGTGTCCTGCCTTTGCGAGTTTGAGCCTGTATCACTGCCGATCACCGCTAAAACAGTCGGCATTGATGTTGGTTTAACAGATTTGTTCGTCACCGATACCGGATTCAAAACCGGCAATCCCCGCCACACCGCTAAATATGCGAAGCGTCTCGCGTTGCTACAGCGCCGTTTGAGCAGGAAGAAAAAAGGCTCAAAGAATCGCGCCAAAGCACGCTTAAAGGTGGCCCGACTCCACGCGAAAATTGCCGATTGCCGACTGGATGCCCTGCACAAGGCAACCCGCAAACTGATAAATGAGAACCAAATTGTTTGCGTCGAATCCCTGAAAGTGAAAAACATGATCCGCAATCCGAAGCTGTCTAAGCACATAGCAGACGCGAGCTGGGGCGAATTTGTTCGCCAGCTACAATACAAGGGCGAATGGGCCGGGCGGTCAGTGGTAGCCATTGACCCGTTCTTCCCGTCCTCAAAGCGCTGTAGTTGTTGCGGTTTCACCATGAAAAAAATGCCTCTTGATGTCCGTAAGTGGTCTTGTCCTGAATGCGGGGCTAACCATGATCGCGACGTTAATGCGGCCCGTAATATCAAAGCTGCCGGGCTGGCAGTGTTAGCCCACGGAGAACCTGTAAATCCTGAATCGCTTAACGCGGCTTAGGTTCGGCTCCGTGAAGTGGGAATCCTCGCCCTTTAGGGCGGGGAGCAGTCAACCTTTATTCCTTTCTATTTCGCAGGAGAACTTTTGCCATTTCTGGCACCTTAGTATCAAATAGAAACTTAGGCTTTGAGTTATACACATCCCGCTCCGGTTGCGGAAGAAGGCACCTAAAGGGCACTACGTTTCCTCAAGGAAACCTACTACGAGAATTTGTCGTTATGATTAAGAGCCTATCCCATTAGGCTATTTTATTGGCCATTTTGGTCCTGGGCAGTGCTCACACAAAATGTGTTGGCATTTTGAACGCCGCTTGCGGCGGCCCTTTAGGGCGAGCGAAGCGAGTCATCCTCACGTACTGCGTGTACGCTCCGGTTGTTGCGCGCTGTCCGTGTCCAAACTGGCTGCAACAATATACGCCTACTGGGATAGGCTCTAAGCCGTCCATTCCTTACGATATTTATGATAACCACTGCCCGACGCGCGATATGCTGGCAAGGCTGGCGGACAAATGGGCCTTGCTGGTGCTGGCGCGTCTGGAAAATGGGCCAATGCGTTTTAATGGCCTGAAACGGGATATCCGCATGATCACGCAAAAGGTCTTAACCCAGACGCTGCGCAAGCTGGAGCGCGACGGCATCATCGCCCGTAAAGTGTTTTATACCGTGCCGGTGTCGGTGGAGTACAGCCTGACGCCGCTGGGGCGCACGCTGACGGAAACCGTCTCGGTGCTGACGCACTGGGTAGAAAAAAATATGGATGCGGTGTTGGCGGCGCAGACTGCGTATGACGAGGCGAATTTGCTCAAAACGAAAGAACCCACCGCATAGGGTGGGTTCCGGGGAGCGCTTATTTCAGGTGGACGCGCAGTTCATTGGCTGTTCGGTGTAAGACATGGTGCGCGCCTTGTCATGTGAGTGAGCAAGAAATATACAACCTGGGCAAGAAAGGAAATGGCTGGCGGATCAATAAACCATACACTCACAATGGCTATTTGTGGTGCCGTTTATGCGTTATTAAGTTAGTAAGCGCTTACGTGTGGGAATGAGGGGAAAACTCCCCGCATCCCTGCGGGGCACGACACTTTATTTCACCGCTTGCAGCGCGGTTTTTTCCACATAGGGTTTCATCAGCGTATCGGCTTGTTTCTGCGCCGCTTCTGCGGCCGCTTCCGGGGTGACTTTTTCATCGTTCACCACGGCCGCCAGTTGATCTTCCATCGCTTTACGCACGGCAACCGTTTCGTAAGTGGAATACCACGGATGCGCGTACTGCAACTGCTCCAGCGCGATGGCGGCGCGCGGATCTTGCTGCAGATACGCTTTCATTTCCGCCGTATCATAGGCAGCTTTGCGCGGTGAGAAGTAACCGGTGAAGCGGCTCCATGCGCCATTCACTTCCGGGCTGACGAGATAAGTCAGGAACTGATACGCTGCTTTTTTCTGCGCATCGTTAATGCCTTTAAAACTCACCAGACTGGCACCGCCAATTGGCACGGCACGTTGTTCCTGAGCAGGCATCATTGCCACGCCCAACTCGAAATCTTTGGTGTTTTCACGCATAAAGCCCAGTGCGCCAGTACTCAGCATCGCCATGCCCAGTTTGCCGGAGAAGAACTCGGCGCTGATCTGCTTCGAGTTCAGCACGCCGGACGGCATCACTTTGTCTTTGTAGATCATATCCTGCCAGAAACGGAGTGCGCCGATGGTGGTGGGCGCGTTGTAATAGACTTCGCCAGGATAGTTTTCGTTGAAGTAGTTACCGCCGTTGGCGCGCACCAGCGAGGATAAGATCCAGCCGCCGTAATCGTCGTTGGTGGAAGGCAGCATAATGCCCCACTGGCCTTTGCTCTTGTCGGTCAGCTTTTTCGCATCGATCAGCAGCTCTTTCCAGTTCTGCGGCGGCTGTTTAATGCCCGCTTGCTCAAACATCGTTTTGTTGTAATAGAGGATTGGCGTCGAGTTATGGAATGGAATGGCGTAGGTCACGCCCATTACCTGCGCGTTTTTACGCATCGCAGGCCAGAACTCGTTTTGCAGGAAATCACCTGCTTTTTTGTCACCGTACTGGAACAGTTCGTCCATCGGCAGAATTTCATCTTTCAGCGCCAAATCGGTCGTGAAGTTGGCGGACATGATCACCAGTGCAGGCGGTTGGCCTGCTTTCTGCGCTGATTCAGCTTTCATTTTTGTGGTGTCGTAGCTGCCGGTAAAAATCCCGCGCACTTCCACCTCTTTTTGCGAATCGTTAAAGGCTTTGATGACGCGCGTCATTTCCATTGTCAGTTTGCCGTCCACCGGGGCCGGAAACATGAAATCAATCTTCTCTTGAGCCAGTGCGGTACCGCTTATTGCAAAGGTTATACAGTAAGTAAGTGCTCGCAATGTTTTTGACAGAGGCTTATGCATAGTCGTTCTCCTGGTGTAAGTTACGCAAGGTTTGCGCATCAAAAAAATGACAATCAAGGGGTGAGAAACCGACGCTGAGTGTGTCCCCTTTATTGGGTACATCTCCCCGGTGTCGGCGGATATAACGCAGGTTGCCAATGGGTGTGCTGACGTGAAGCTGATAATCCGCGCCCATCAGTTCGCGTTGGATGACAGTAGCTGGCAGTAGCAACTGGCCCGCTTCTGGCGTGTCGGTAATGTGCTCCGGGCGAATGCCGAGCCACACTTGTGACGCGCCGGAAGCATGCTCAGGCAGTGGCAGGCGTTGCTCGTCCAATTGCACCTCGCCATTTGCACAGGAAAGCGATAGCAGGTTCATGGCCGGAGAGCCGATAAACCCGGCAACAAACATATTTGCCGGATGCGCATACAAATATTCCGGGCGGCCAACTTGCTGCACATGACCGCCATTCATCACCACAATGCGGTCGGCCATCGACATCGCTTCGGTCTGGTCGTGCGTCACATAAATGGTGCTGGTCTTAAGTTGCTGGTGCATCTCCATAATGCTGTCGCGCACTTCAGTACGCAGGCGCGCATCAAGGTTAGAGAGTGGTTCATCCATTAAGAACAGTTTCGGGTTACGCACGATGGCGCGCGCCATCGCCACGCGCTGACGCTGGCCGCCGGAGAGTTTGCCGGGTTTTCGCTCCAGTAATGCATCGAGCTGCAACATCTGCGCCACATGATCGAGGCGCGGCTGCCAACTGGCTTTCTCTTCGTTACGCACTTTCATGCCGAAGGTGATGTTGTCGCGCACGGACAAGTGCGGAAACAGCGCATAGTTCTGGAAGATCATCGCGAAGTTGCGCTCGCGTGGCGAGCGGGCTGTGATGTCATCATTATCGAGCCAGATGGCGCCGTCACTGACACTCTCCAGCCCGGCAATCAGCCGCAGCAGCGTACTTTTGCCGCAGCCTGACGGGCCAACCAGCACCACAAATTCGCCATCGTGAATATCCAGCGACAGCGCGTTGAGTGCCGCTTTGCCATCAAACTGCTTGCTTACATTGTTCAGTCTTAACATGAGATTAACGCTCGTCCACCGGGCAACTGATATTTTCGTCATACAACCACGGGCCCGCGTAATGCGACAGCGAGTGCTGGTAGCTCACCCACTGATCGCCAATCTGGCGGTGCATCAGGCACGATGGTGGCGACATGTCGTAATACGGGCGGGTATCTTCGTGGCAATACGGCACCTGGTGTACGGTGGCCGGAATCGTGGCAATCGTTGCCTGGCGATATTGCGTCATGGTCAGGCTGTGGTTATGGCCGCAGAAAATGCGCGTCAGCGACGGGAAGCGCTCAACCAGTTCCAGCAGCAGATGGCCGTTTTCACAGGCGATGCGGTCCATCTGCGCGTTGCCCAACGGCAGCGGCGGATGGTGCATAAATACCGCAGTCGGTTTGTCTTTGCTGGCGCTCAGTTGCGCTTCCAGCCAGTGCAGGGTTTCATTCGTCAACCAGCCTTTTGATTCTCCGGCGAGGCTGGAATCGATAAACAGCAGGCGCGTCGCGAAATCATCAATCGCATAACGCATGTTCTGCGGATCGCTGCCGAGATGCGGGCACAGTGGGTGCAGGTATTCCAGAAAGTACGCTTTATCGTCGTGGTTCCCCGGAATGACAAACAGCGGGTAATCCAGAGCGCCGAGGATCTGGCGCGCCACGCGGTACTCTTCCGGGTGGCCGCAGTTGACGATATCCCCGCTCACCACCACCGCGTCCGGGCGTTCGCGCAGGGCGTTAAGCTGACTCACGACGTCGGCATTCCCGGCGTTGATATCAATAAAACCGTACAGCTTCTCGTTCTGGCTGCGAAAATGGGTGTCGGAAATTTGCGCTAAAAACATAACTACACTCCTTATTTAATACCGGAGAAGCCAAAGCTCCGGAGAAACTGTTTCTGAAAAGCAATGAACGCGACCATCAGCGGCAGGCAAACCATCAGCGTCCCGGCGCTGATCATTCCCCACTGGCCGCCGGATTCTGCGCCCATGGCGAAGGAGACCAGGCCGACCGTCAGCACCTGTTTGTCCGGATCGTTGAGCATCATCAGCGGCCATAAATACTCGTTCCAGTGATAGGTAATGCTGACGGTGGCGAACGCCAGTACCGACGGCCACGACATCGGCAACATCACGCGGAATAGCACCTGCCACCAGCGACAGCCCTCCATCAGCGCCGCTTCTTCAATCTCTTTTGGGATGGCGAGAAACGCCTGGCGCATCAGAAAGACGCCAAATGCAGAAGTGAAGTAGGGCATCATCACGCCGGTTAGCGTGTTGAGCAGGCCGAAGGTTTTCAGCGTCAGCATATTGGGGATCATCATTACCACCGGCATGATCATCAGTTGCACCAGGAACAGGATGAACAGCGTTTTCTTGCCGCGAAATTCGTGGCAGGCGAAGACGTAACCGGCGGTGGTAATCGTGAGCAACTGCACAAAGAAAGTGCCGAAGGCAAAGATTATTGTGTTGGCGTACAGGCTGAGCCAGTTGGCGCTGTCCCACGCATCGCGGAAGTTATCCAGCGTCAGCGGGAAGCGCGGTAGAATCGACGCCATACCTTCGCCAAACGTGGTGGCGCTAAACGCGGATGAGAGCATCCAGATAAACGGGCTGACCCACAGCAGCGCAAGGCACACCATCAGCAGCGCAAGTGTGATCGGGCGCGAATGACGCAGACGTAGCCACAGCGGGCTCGGCACGACGGCGGCCCGGTTGATAACAGGAGTAACCTCAACGCTCATAATGCGCCCCTCTCTCAAGCAGTTTCAGGTTGACCAACGAGAAGACAAACAGCCCGACCAGCGTTAAAAACGTGGCGGCAGAGGCTTTACCGAGATCGTGCGTGTCCCAGGCGAGATTCTGAATGTAATAGAGCAGTACGGTGGTGGCGTTGTCCGGGCCGCCGCGCGTCATCACGGCGACGTGGTCGATCTGGGTAATCGAGTAAATCAACGCGGTAGTGACCACAAAGCTGATGGTCGGGCGCAGTAATGGCAGGGTGACTTTGAAGAAAACCTGCGTTGAGGTTGCGCCTTCCATTATCGCCGCTTCACGCGTGGAGGCGGGAATTCCCTGCAAACCGGCGAGGAAGAACAGCATGTAATACCCGGCAAACTTCCACACGCCAATCAGCGCCAGCGCCAGCAGCGCGCTATTGCTGCGCCCCAGCCAGTTGTTGTTCATCGGCCCGAAAAGCTGCGCGAGGTAGTGATCGAGCATGCCGAGGCCGGGCATAAAGATAAACAGCCACAGCGCGGCGGCGCTGACCATCGGGATAATCATTGGGAAGAAAAACGCTGTACGTAACCAGCGGTTGATGCGATGGTTTTCCCACAGTGCCACCGCCAGCAGCAGCGCCAGCGTTACACCTGGAATCACCGTCAGCAGAATGTAGATAAAGTTATTGAACAGCGACTGCCAGAACACCGAATCATCCAGCAGACGGGCGAAGTTGCCCAGCCCAACGAATGGTGCATCATTGCTGGCGATGCGGGTGTCGAACAGGCTGTCATACACCGAGCGCAGCAGCGGAAAGTAAGTGAATAGCGCCAGGAACAGCAGCGATGGTGACAAGATCAGCCACGGGAGCCAGTATTTTCTCATAAGCCTTGAACAGCGAATTTACGGGTTTCGAAAGCCAGAGAGTCTGTGAAAAAAATGCTGCAAAAAGATGACGTAAAGGTGACAGTATAATTAACAGGTTTTCGTTGGGCGAATTTCAGAGTGAAACCAGGATGTTGCCAGCAGATAGCAGCAAAAAAGCATGTCAGAAAAAAAGCCCTGCGTTTTTTACGCGGGGCTCGTTTTCTTATATTTTATTTCGGATGCCGCCTGCGGCTTCAATAATCAGGGCGTGTTGCGTATTGATACTGTTTGCCGATCGGCTAAGTACCGACAAAACTTCTTCACGCGACGCTGCGACAGGAGCACCTGTCGGCGTCATGTGATTGAGTTGCTCTGAAGTAATAACGCGTTCGGTTGCCTGACTATGAGTAACTCAGCGACTTTAGTGTTAACCGTAAATGTGGGAGCGGGCAATCCGCCCCCATTTATCAGTCTGGAAGACGGTTATTACACAACACATCCTGAGCATTCAGGATGGCCTCACGCTTTTCATTAATCCGGGTTGCAGCGTAGACATCTATGTTTAGCTTCTGCGATTCGTAGTCGGTGAGTTCTCTATAGCACAGCCCTTCCTGATTGAATGTGCATTTCGACTGAGGCATCAGGGCAACCCCCTTTCCCCTCGCTATGTGGGTAAGCATCACGAGTGAATCATCCGGCTCTTTAACCCTTTTAAGGGGGAACTGAAGCAGTTCAAAATAGCCTTCACACTTGTCATAGAACGACGGGTTGGCGCTTCTGGCGAACCAGAAGAGCGGTAAATCACGGACGTCTGCAAGGGATACTTTTTCTTTAAGACTTGCAGGGTGCATCGCCGGCATAGCTAACAGAAGCGGCTCGCGACAGACCCACCGGTACTGAACGGTATCTTCATGGCCGGACCCCTTTTCCCCGGTAAGCACGAGATCAAGCGTGTTCTTCGACAGGCACTGAAGCAACTGGGCAGAAGTCAGATTCGGTATTTCAACGTCGCCGCCGACATCCAGCTTACTGAGCTGCTTGTTAACCGACTCAATTAGCTCAAAATTCATGGCCCGGGTCAGGCCGATGCGCAGGGGCTTCTCTGATGAAAGTGAGTCTGTTTTCAGCTCGCTGAGCTCCTGCAGGATCTTCTCTGCTGTTATTACCAGGGCGCGGCCAGCGTCTGTCAGGCTGACATCATGCGTGCTGCGGCTAAACAACTGCCGATCCAAAACGGCTTCAAGGCACTTAATCTGACGGGTTAACGGAGGCTGGGTCATTCTGAGCCGTTCGGCGGCTCTGCGAAAGTTCAGCTCATGAGCCACGGCAAGAAAACACTGAAGCTGTTTAATGCTAGGAAGGTTGTTACTGATTAGGTGACCTGCAGTAGCCATAGATTCAATCCGTTCTATCAAAAGTTTTACTCTACCATTTTAAAATGCACGGATGTAACACGGGAAATCATATCAAAATAAAGCAGTTCACAGTAATATAAAAATTATATTACACATTTAACAATTCCATCTACGTCACAGATTGATAAATTCATTATGAACCTTAATCCAATATCCGTTCGGAGATAATAATGTCATCTAACTATGTGCTGGTATCGCGTTTCCCGTTAAAAAATAATATTCCTGGCAATACTTTTTCATCCTTAAAAAACACCGAAAGCAAGCGTTATTATTTTTGTGAAGAGCCGGGTGTGAATGAGTTGCTGGAACTCCGTTCATTTAATGATATTAAAGAGATCTCATGGGTGGAAGAAGAAATTGATTCCATGTTCCATAACTTTGCAGACGTTCTTTCTGCAGATATTCGTAGAGAACTGCTTAAGTTTGTCGAATCCCCTATTGACAATAAAAATGACCTTCCAGAAACGCAATATATTCAACTGCGCCACGTTGAGGTACCGGCACATAACTATCAGCAATACCGCCAATGGCGTGATGAAACCATTTTCAACGTTGTCAGAGATAATAAAGATAAAATTGAAAGCTTCGAAGCGTTTCACTCACTCATCAGCGGTGTACCGGGCGTAATGTTCATCTCTGCCTTTAACGGTAATAAAGAAGCTTATAAAGAACCCTTTACCAATGCACGCTACCAGGAAATTATCCAGCAGGCTGGTGATAATTATATCACCGGCGGTAATGAAGGCCTGTATACCCGTATCTATCATGCCTGTTGATGTTTGGGGAGTAAAAAATGAACTGTAAAAAACTTGTTGTTGTCGGCGATAGGTTTAATGAATTTGCAAACGGAAAAGACGTTCTTACGATTTCTCAGCTTGAATTACTGACGCAGATCCCCGCTAATATTATTGATAAAGAGCATGAAATTATCATCGGGCAGGGCATACGTAAAGATTTTGCAGGGAAAATTATTTCCAATCAGGCGAGAAATGGCGTTTACGGAAATAAGCTTAAAATGTGCTCTCTGGAAAAACTGGTTAACGATAAAAAGAATGCCCACTGTCATAAGCGGCTTGAGCAGAATGTTCTTATTGGCTCAGCGGAGCAGACTGAACATAACGCTGACCTTTTTGCCATGCCGTTGCTGATCGATGAACGCTGTGAACTTATGGCTGATCATCAGACCGGCCAGCACATTCAGGGGATGCTTCTGGTGGAAGCAAGTCGTCAGGCTTTTATCGCCGTGACCGAAGAGTTTATCTATAAACAGGAAACTGGACGTTACTACGTTATCAACAGCATGGCGATTAACTTCTCAAGCTTTCTGTTTCCTTTGCCTGCGCTGGTTCATTTTGAATACCTTGAAAAAGATGTTAACGACTACAGGGGGCGATTCAAAGCGCAGATTCGCGTGACTCAGCACCAGACGCTTTGTGCAACCATGGACGTGTCGTTCACAGTGTATTCTTCGGAGCTGATTTCTGAAAAGGAAAAGTCACTGGCTGAGGCGGCCATGCAGGCGGCAATTATGGAACAGAAGGGCACGACGATCGGGGTGGCTCATGCCTGAATTAAGTAGTCAGAAATACAATCTGGCTACTACCACGCAGGGGCCGCTTTACCCCCCTGCGGAGGTAATGGACCAGGAAGGTAACTTTGTGGTGGTCGGTATGGTTCCAGGAGATAACGGACTGGAATGGCGCAGTGTCATTGTCGCCGCAGATAGCCAACTTCCTGCATTCGGAGAAGCGGTTCCCTATAAGATACTGCGCGATATTGAGGAAATGTCACAGGAAGAGTGCCGGGATATTATCCTGCACACCCTTCCCTTGCCCATTCCGTTGAACAATTATGGAATGTTGTTCGCGCCAGAGCAGCGGCCGCAGGCAAACACCGAAAGTCGGCCAAGCCTGCCCCTTCATGAAGGCTATATTGCGGACTATCGAAGCTGTGATGGCAAACGCCAGATCCTTCCGGTCACTCTGGCAGACTGGATGCGGGCTGAAGGCATACTTGAGGTGTTGCTTTCGGAAGACCGCAGGCAGGCCTTGTTTAAGTTTTCTTTTCGACATCTTGTCCCAGATAGCGTTTATACCGTCATGAGTCTGCGTGAAAAAGATTTGGCGACTGAAAATCCGAGCCGTCCGGGGCCGCTGGGAATACCTAACGTATTCATCACCGATCACAATGGCAATGCAGAATACTGGGCGGAATTACCTGACCCCTTTCCGGCTAATGAATGCAATGGAAATAGGGTAATTAACGTTGTAGTTCTTTATATGAGTTCCCGCCAGAGCTATGGCGGCGCAATAGGACTTTATGGCCTGGGTGGAGACATTCATGCTCATCTGAAACTGAAAAGTCGCTCTTTTGACGAATTCATTACATTAAAGTGAGAAAAAATATGCCATTTGTTCATATCATTACCTGGCCTGCAAAAAATGAAAGCGAAATTATCGGACTGCAGGAAGATATCACGTTTGCCGTGCATAAAAATACCGGCGCGCCGCTTGATAAAATCTCCGTTGTGATTACTGAGATAGAGCCTTCACGCTGGGCTGATGCGGGAGTCCCCGGCAACCATAAAGAATTTCCGGTAAAAAGCCGTAGGAAGAGTTACGAGGAATAAACCTTGCAGACATCAGCCGCTTTTTTTGACGTCGATGAGACGCTTATAACCGTTAAAAGCATGTTTGATTTTTACGACTTCTGGTGTAGTGAGAATAATGAATATGACAAGCTCGAAAGTTATATGACTCACTTTCGTTCCGCAGTTAAAAATGGAACGCCACGCGAGCAGCTTAATAGAGAGTATTACCGGCAGTTTTCCGGTGTGAACTATAAAGACCTGGAAGAAGCCGGTGAAAACTGGTTTAGGGCTAAGAATCTAGATTCCGGATTATTCATAAGTAGCGCAGTAGCAGCCCTGAAAAAACATCAGGCTGATAAGATGTTTATTGTTTTTATTTCCGGGTCTATGCGCCCCGTTCTTTCACCGGTTGCAAATTATCTGGGTGTAACAGATATCCTCTGCGCGCCGCTGGAACTAACGAGTGAAGGAATAATAACGGGTGAAATAGGGACGCCACAGACAATTGGTAGTGGAAAGAAAGAGGCGCTTATTAATTTCTGTAGTCAGAAAAAAATAAGTACTGCGGATTGCTATGCCTATGGAGACGATCTTTCAGATATTCCCATGCTTGAGTCCGTTGGCTACCCCGTCTGCGTAGGGAAACATACGGAGCTTGCCAGACACGCGATAAACCAGCGTTGGTCAGTTATTTAACTATTCCAGAGGTAAAAAATATGAATACAGAAAAAGCCCCGCAGGATATGTCCTTAAGGTCATGGCTTGCCCTGTTTATTCTGGCTCTTTCAACTTTCACCATTGTTACCACAGAGCTGGCGCCTGTTGGCTTACTGACACCTATCGCCGAGGGACTCCGTTCTTCTGAATCGGCGGTGGGCATGACGGTCTCGCTTTATGCCTGGGTCGGCGCACTGAGTGCGCTTGTTGCGTCAGTTTTTCTGGGCAATGTTGCCAAGAAGCGACTCCTGCTCACGTTGACCGTTATCCTTTTTCTGTCAAACGTGCTTGCCGCTACAGTAAATACCTACGCGGTGCTGCTTATGGCACGCGTGCTGGGTGCGCTGGCTCACGGTGCCTTCTGGTCGATGATCGGGGTAACGGCGGTTTCCATCGTGCCGATCAGATACATCGGCGCCGCTACATCGATTGTTTTTGGGGGGGTGTCGGCTGCTAGCGTGTTTGGCGTGCCGGTATCAAATTATATCGGTATTCACTTCGGCTGGAGACAGGCGTTCTGGCTGATGGCGGGGCTCAGCGTGATCGCTTTTGCCGGCATCAGCGTGCTTATTCCGCAGATAACCAATAAAAGTGCCATCGGTCTGGATGCGCTTAAAGGCGTGCTGAAATCTTCTACGCTGTGGAAAATTTATACGGCTACGTTACTGGCAGTTACCGCGCACTTCGCCGCGTTTACTTACATTGAACCTTGGCTGCACACGCAGAATGCCCTTGCTACCTCAGCTATACCGGTTGTTCTGTTTATATACGGCATCGCAGGCCTCGCTGGCAATTTTCTGACAGGGATGATTATCGATAAACTCCTCAAGGTTACGGTTTCCGTGTCGGTCCTGCTTATCTGCGCGGTACTGCTCTTTCTGGGGTTATCCGGAGCAGCACTGTCAGGCACCGCGATCTTTGTTGCGATGGTTATCTGGGGCGTGGCCGTATCCGGGATCTTCGTGGGCTTTCAGACGTGGGTCTTACGCCTGGCGGAAGATAAAACCTTCCCAGCTTCAGCTGTTTACGTTTCATTTTTCAATGCTGCTATCGGTATCGGGGCTTTTGCCGGTGCCTGGATGGTATCCGCTTTTTCCATCCCTATGCTCTATATCGTAGCTGGGGCCGCCATCGGGCTTTCTGTGCTGCTCGTGGCCGTTATCCCGACGCGCGTAGCGTCTACTCAAACCGTGCTGGAGAAATCTTATGAGTCAAACTAACGATCTCACGCGCTATGGCAGAGACATCATGGATCGTCTTGAACCCGGTCTGGCCGATAGAGTAACCGGACGCCTGCGTGAATTTGACGCCACCTTACCGGCCCTGATTACCGATTATGCATTTGGCGCTGTGGTTGGCCGTCCCGGGCTGGATCTCAGAACAAGGGAAATGCTCACTGTGGCATCACTTGTGACGCTGGGTAACGCCATGCCTCAACTCGAGTTACACATGAGAGCGGCACTTAACACCGGCGTTACCCCCGAAGAGCTGCTCGAAATCGTGATACAGATGGCCGTTTACGCCGGTGTACCGGCGTGCATGAACGGTCTGACAGCCTACCGCGCCGCTATGGCGGCAACCGGCCATACTTTGCCCGGACTGAAAGGAGAAAACTGATGAATGAAGTCGTTATTGTTTCTGCAAAACGCACGGCAACTGGCGTATTCCTGGGTTCTCTGTCGGATCATTCCGCAGTCGCACTGGGAAGCCGTGTCATTCGTGCACTTCTTGAAGATTCGGGCGTGAAGGCCGCTGAAATTTCTCAGGTCATCATGGGACAAGTCCTGACGGCTGGCTGCGGCCAGAATCCGGCTCGACAGTCCGCGCTGAATGCCGGACTGTCGGTTGAAACGCAGTGCCTGACTATCAACAAGGTTTGTGGATCAGGTCTCAAGTCGGTTCATCTGGGCATGCAGGCGCTGCTGATGGGGGAGGCGGAGTTTGTTATCGCCGGTGGCCAGGAAAGCATGTCCAGCGCACCGCACATCCTGGCATCATCGCGTACCGGGACACGGCTGGGAGATAATAACATGAAGGATAGCCTGGTGTCTGACGGGCTCTGGGATGCGTTTGACGATAATCACATGGGGATTACCGCCGAAAACGTTGCGGATGAATTTGGGATCAGTCGTGAAATGCAGGATGAATTCGCCTTATTTTCCCACATTAAGGCGCTGAACGCGCAGGAGCAGGGCATTTTTGAAGGCGAAATTGTTCCTGTGGAATGGCAGAACAGAAAAGGCGAGACCCTGCGGGTGGATACGGATGAAGGTCCCCGTAAAACCAGCATTGAAAAACTCGGGCAGCTGAAACCCGTTTTCAGGAAGGGAGGAACTGTGACTGCCGGGAATTCGTCCTCACTTAATGACGGTGCTGCGGCAGTCCTTCTCTGCACTCGCAGTACGGCGACTGCGCGTGGCCTAACGATTCTCGCCTCGCTGGGTGAATTTGCTAACTCGGGTATCAAGCCGGCATTAATGGGCGCCGCGCCGGTACAGGCGATCGCAAACTGCCTTTCCCGTTCGGGATGGAAACCTGAAGACGTTGAACAGCTTGAGTCGAATGAAGCCTTTGCAGCTCAGGCTCTGGCAGTCATCGGCCAGACGGGGATTTCACCGGAACGCATCAACCCTTACGGTGGTGCGATTGCACTCGGTCATGCAATCGGGTCTTCAGGATGCCGTATCTTGGTGACGCTCGTACATAGTCTGGTACGCAATAATACTAAGCGCGGCGTGGCAGCACTGTGTGTTGGCGGCGGTGAAGGTGTGGCGCTGAGTGTTTATCGCTGAGAACATCAGCCAAACAGGCTCTGCGCTGTTGGGAATAAAAAAACCGGGCATTGCCTAATGCCAGTCAGTTAAGCATTTTAATGAATATAAATTCATAATTATGCTTAGAAGGAAAACGAAGGAGTCAGGGTTTCCGCCCTGTTTTACTTCATCAGAGGCCCGAATTCTCGGGCCTCATTTCCTTAAGTGAACGGCATTAGGGCATTGCCCGGTTTGTTATTATGCCTGCAGGTTTTAGGCGTTAACGCCTTTCATGCCTTCCTCAGAGTACCGGTTACCTCTGATCTCAACGTGCTGCTGAAGATCATTCAGCAAGGCAATGTCTGATCCCTCAAGAACGATATCGACCGCCTGCGCATTTTCAGTCAGGTAATTGGTATGCTTGGTCCCAGGAATAGGTACCAACTTGTCATACTGCGCTAGCAACCAGGCCAGCGCTATCTGCCCCGTAGTGCAATCGTATTTTTCAGCCAGCGGCTCGATTATGTCAAGAAGCTGGATGTTATGATCGAGACTTGCCTGCGTGAATCGCTCATTGTTTTTACGGAAATCATCTTCAGCAAACTCGCTGTTTTTGCGGAATTTTCCAGTCAGGAATCCTCTGCCCAGGGGAGAGTAAGGCACCAGACCGATGCCCAGCTCTTTCACTACCGGAAGGATTTCGTCCTCAATATCGCGTGTCCACAATGAATATTCAGTCTGCAGTGCGGTAAGCGGGTGTACTGCATGGGCCCGGCGCAGGGTTAATGCGGAGACCTCACAGAGGCCAATATGATCGATCTTACCTTCCCTGACGAGATGGCTCAGGCATTCCATGCTCTCTTCGATAGGAGTGGCATGGTTGACCCTGTGAAGATAGAACAAATCGATCCGCTCAACGCCCAGTCTTTGAAGGGATTCATTACAGCAGCGCGTAATATAGTCGGGCTGATTGTTGATGGTGCGGGCGTATGACTCTTCAGGTGAACGATCGATTCCGCACTTCGTGGCAATTTTGAACTGCTTGCGCGTCGCCGTATCCAGGCCGGCAAGAAAATGGCCGATTAGTCGCTCATTGTGGCCCCTTCCGTACAGGTTTGCAGTATCAATGAACGTAATATTCAGGTCGATGAGTTTATGTAAGAACTGCAAGGAAGTCTGATCGTCTGTCTTACCATAAAATTCGCTCAGCCCCATGGCCCCATAGCCGACAGAACTGACAGTAAGGTTTTGAGATAAAGTTCTGGTTTGCATAGTTGCTCCTTTTTTCAGCGTTGTGATTGTTACACCGAAATGACAGTTGATGAATTGTCATTTTCGTTATGCCAAAAAAGTATCAATGTCCGCATTTTTTGTTTCTATTCCAATTGCCAGACAGAACTCAGAAAAATCAGGAGCAATCGATGTTACATATAGGCTTTATCATTGACTGAAAATCGGCGTATATATTTTCTCAAATAAATAAAAAGTTGGATGTTTATTGGGAGCCATTTAGAAAACAGAATTTATGGTCAATCCCATTTTTGTGCAAAATGCGACACCTGGCGCTTATCATAACGGCGGGCTCTGTTGAACCCGCCGTTAGCCGTCATCTAAAGTTAAAGATGTGTTTTAAACCATTCAGTTTGAATGCCAATAACCCGATTAAAGTACTCTCCTGCATAAATATCGTAATGACGGGCATTGTTTTCCTCGTATAACCTTTTTTCCTTGCTCCCGACAGCTTCAAATAATGCCCGTCCCTGCTCTGGTGGATTAACCGTATCCTCGCCAGCAATAACGACCAGAGTGGGGCATGTTACCTGTGAGGCATTTAGTGCTGGTTTGTACAGAAGGGTTTCTCTCACCGTAAGAAACGGTATTTTGATGTCCATCTTTGGATGCTGCGTCCTGTTTTCTTCAAAAAATGCTTTTGATTCTGCATCACTCAGTACCCGGGTGACACCAACGAACATTTCTTTACCTGTGCTCTTCTGCTTTTCAGCCATCTTATTCAGGGTTAACAGAAAAGCTTTTTTCTCTGCATCATTCATCTTCCCTGTGACGACTTCTTCACCGTCTGCAAAAGCCAACTGGCTGACAATACATTTTATTCCCGGTTCTCTGACGGCCGCACCAAATACATGACATCCGCCGAATGATGTTCCCCACAGACCAATCCGCTGTGCATCAATAGTGGGCTGTTCTTTTGCCCAGTTAACAACAGAAATTATATCGTCAATCTGCATGGCAGGAACCAGACGTCCGCGTTCGCCGTCACTGTCCCCGAACCCACGATAGTCAAACGTAACGGTGGCAAAACCGGCGCGGGTGAATGCTTCAGCAAAATCAGGTAACAGAATCTCTCTGATACCACAGAAGCCATGGCACAAAATGATAACTGGTTTTTTTTCAGTGCCTGCGGGAGAACGGAGCGTCAAAACGATGCCGTCAGAAAGTTTATGCGTAGAAATTTTCATCAAAGTATTGTCCTTAATATGCTTAGCAATATGTAACCCCGAAGCGGTTACTGTCGGTTCTACAGACGAGAAGAGTGATTGCGATATTACTGCTTCACCGGTGCGGGATTAAATCCCCGGCCAGGAAGCGTCTGGCAGGCAGCCCCTTTCGATGGCGGCGCTGTTTGCGGATATTTTCCGTCTGGCGTGATATACACCTGTGTTGTGGCAACATACCCGTCGCTGAAGGTTGCTTCAACGTAGGTTGCCTGCCATCCACTGGCCGGGGTTGTCAGCGGAATACTGAGCCTATCGTCACCGGAGAGTCTTACGGGAGTTGAACTGTATTTAACATCACACGCATAACGAAAATCCCTCGCTACCGGGTTCTTTGCTGTCCATTGTAAAACGGTTGCTGGTTTCTCTGAAAAACTGACTGTCAGCGTTTTTCCCTTATTTCCGCTGCCCTGCACTTTTTCTGTCATTTCAGGTAGCTTTTGCTTCGCCTGAAAGCGGTTAACAAAGGTGATAAGCGACTGCTCCGCAACGGACAGAATGCCGTTATGTGTGGAGTTAGGCACGACGCGCAAGGACTTTGAACCAGGTAACAGATCATAATAAAAATGACTGTTGTCAGGAACATAGAAATCATCACCGCTGGCATTAATAATATATTTATCAATTTTCAAGCGGTCACCCAGATCGGTCTTCAGGTAAGCAAGCGGGTCTTCCAGTGTCATCAGGCTTGCAAATTCATCCGTACCAATCTGCTGGTCAATGCCCTGTTTATAATACGGATAAAAGGCTACAGGCCAGTTTTCCCCGTATGACTGATACATATGTTCAAGCGATTTTTTAGTGTCCAGTAGATCCATAACGAAAGGAACAACGGCATCGACATCTGGATCTGACAGCGCTGTCAGCCATGCGGCCCAGCCACGTTTGGAGGCGCCGGTGACAATAAATTTAGTGATGTTATGTTGTGTCAGTTCTTTCTTCGCCAGCCTGAAAGCCTGCGATACTGACGCAGCCATAGGAATATGGAGGGATGCGTCCTGGTATTTCTGCGTGTCTCCTGTAAACAGTTTCCAGGAATACGCCACACTGTCATCTTCAGCCAGAGGGGATGTTACTCCCTGATATCTGAGCACCTGATTAGGAACGTTACTGACAGATATCACAACTGTTCGGGTGGCAACCGCAATACGTGAAAGTTCTTCCTCACTGAAGTTTGTGGGGGCCACAGGGCTGCCTGAGCCATTATTGTTGCTGCCGTTATTAATAACAACAAGGGCATTTTTATCTCTGGCTGAATCAGGAATATAGATATCCACCCCGTTTTGCCAGCCTTCCGGAGAGACGACGCCCTGTGGAGACCATACCTGTGAATTCAGGTTATATCTCTGCAACATAACCCCGGGAAGTTGTTTTTTTTCCAGCAGAGAATAATCAAGTGGAAGTGACGCAAGTGATATCCGGTAATCAGCAATGACATGTGTCAGATTTGTGTTTTTGTACTTATCTCCGGGAGATAGCGCCAGACAGGCTGGCGAGATAAACAGCATCGCCAGATACAATGTCCTAACTTTCATCAGAAAACTCCTTTTAGGGGGTAAATAAAAACGTATTCATTTTAGGCTACTAACCATCATTGTTATCAGCCTTATTGCTGTAAACCTCCGACCTTATTCCGCAAGCGAAGAGCAGTTTGCCGTGAAGTGCCGAATTCCCTGGCTCGCGTGATACCAGCTTATGTGCGCTCAAGAAGCAGCTCCTTCTCAAACTCAGCCACCGCTGAAATAATTCCGGCCTCATTTGTGAGGTCTACTCCGCCCAGCACGAGGCAATGCACGATAATATTTTTGGGGCCCCAAAATAGATCTGTTATTTTGCCAGTGTTGGAATAAACGAAAGCAAAACCAGGTCGCCAACGGCAACTGAAACCAGAATAATGCTGGCATAAAAAACGGTTGTCACCAATCCCGTTACCGGATTTTTGACTCAGCAGGGGGTCGAAGCCGCACCATCGCCACGTACTAGTCGCGACGCGTCTGAACGCGCGGATACAGCGTACCGCACTCTTTCCCCGTCCATCAATTTCCCTTTTTATTCAACTCCCGTAATGTCCCGGCTACGCCTTTTTTAAACAATCTGCATTCACTTTGTCGGGCGGCTAAATTTCAATACTGGAAAGCGCTACGCAAGATTCCAGCCAATATGTTCAGCTGGCATGCCGTTTCACGCACACTAGGAAATTCAAGAAACGATGGGGCCGACTTGATAACCCCCATCAACGAATAAATTGCATACCTGAATTAATAGTGCGGCGCTTTACGGATGCCTTAGAGAGTTTATGCCCTGGCTTAACACGCTGAATATGTCACCCATTAAACATTCATCATGATTATTTGCTCGTATACTTGATAAATTGCGTGAATAATTAAAGTTGTTTTCTCGTTTACTTTATAAGCGTAGAATTTTAATTCCTAATCTGAAACTGAAAAATTATGTATGGCGATACCTATTTATTTATGGCTAAAGGATGACGGCGGAAATGATGTATACCCTAAATAATTCGAGTTGCAGGAAGGCGGCGACGCAGTGACAAATTCGTCGGGAACGAATTTGCCCAACCGAAGGTTGGCCTCCGGTGAGAGACAGGATGTCTCTCAGTAATCCCCAGGAGCTTACTTCAGTAAGTGACTGGGGTGAGCGAGGAAAGCCAACGCACATGCAACTTGAAGTATGACGGGTATAAAAGGTTCAGTTAATGTCCAGCAGCGCGAAGGTAGTATAGAGATTACGGCATTGGTGGGCGGAGTCTCTATACCAACAGACGACCTGACCGGAAAGATCACCGCTACACGAGAGCATGCGCCCTTTGTATTCACAAAGGCCGTTGATTCATCCAGCCCGTATCTCTTTCAATTTGTCGGTACGGGAAAACTCTGTAAGCGTACAGCGCGAACCGTCTGGTCATAATCTGATGTATTCGACAAAGTGGTGTCCACCAAATAAGTAGTGGGAACCAAAGTGTCAGATATGCAGAAAAATGTGACTCCCGGCAGGCGTAAGGGCTGCCCTAATTTGTCATTAGCTGGTTGTCAGGCATAACTTAGAAATCCATTTTGACGGTGAACTGCACTTCGCGCGGATCGCCAATCTGGTTGCCCAGGTTATTGGTGGTGATCGACGAGGTGTAATAGGTCTTGTCGAAGATATTTTTCAGGTTCATCTGTAGCGTTACCGGGTATTGCAGCTTCATTTTGTAGGCGACAAAGGCATCGGCAACAAAATAGCCTGGCAGGTAGTAATCCGCGCCGTTGGTGGCTGAACGGCGGCTCACGCCGTGACCGCCACCGCCAAGGGTCAGCGTGTTACCTGCAAACACGTTATTGATGTCGTAAGTCAGGAATACTGAGCCGGTATGACGCGGCACGTTCGGCAGCGGTTTACCGGCGTAATCCGGATCTTCCAGCACTTTCGCTGCGGTATAGCTGTAGCTGGCGATGACATTCATGTTTGGCGTCAGTGAACCGGCAAGATCCATCTCTACACCCTGCGAACGGACGCGCCCGGCGGTTTTGGCAACCGTTTCATCACCCACGATTTCGTTGTAAAGCACGTTGCGTTTATGGATATCAAACAGGCTGATATTGGCGGTAACACCGTCGAACAGGTCAAACTTGGCGCCAACTTCGTAAGACGTTGAGGTTTCCGGCGGCAGATCGCCAATATAGCTGGCGATAGAGGACTGCGGCATAAACGATTTCGCCACGTTACCGAACAACGACACAGAAGGCGTCAGCTTATAGACCAGGCCGAATTTCGGCGTCCATTTCTCATCGCTGCTGTTGGTATTGACGTTGAACGGACGGCCTTTACCGGCGTACTGGGTGTAGTACTGATAACGCATTCCGGCAACGGCGATCCATTTGTCGGTGAGATATAACGCGTCCTGCGCGTACGCCGAATAGCTCTCTTGCTTAATGGTCTGATCGCTGTCCGATGCGGAGACGGTCGTACATTTGCTGGCGCGGCCGTAGACTGGGTTGTAGATATTGAAGTCTTTCACATTTTTACAGCGGATCATGTCGGTACGCAGCAGATCATAATATTCGTACGAAATACCGGTGAGGATCTCGTTGTAGAAGCCGCCGATATCGACATTCCCCTGCAAATCGGCACGCGTCGTATGCATTCGCTGCGTGGATCCCTGCGTGGCGTCCACGCGACGCGTGAGGTTACCGGTGGTGGCATCGTAGGCCATCACGCGCGACTGATTATCACTGTATTTGTCCTGGCTGTAGCCATATTCCAGTTTGCCGGTCCAGGCACTGTTAAAACGATATTCTGCGTTCAACTGCGCAATATCGGATTCGCCATCGGTAATGTTAAACGGCTCATCGAAGCGGGTTTTACGATCGACATTCACCGGCTGTTTGGTGTTGAGATCGAAGATCGTGCCGCGGTCGAAGGGCGTCTGATAATCACGATGCGAATAGAGCACGTTGACGGTGGCGTTATCACCGAACCACGTTAACGACGGAGCAATATAAGTACTCTTATTTTTGCCGAAGTTGCGCCAGTAATCTTCGTTCTGATATTCGCCGATCAGACGATACGCCAGCCGCGTGCCTTCGATCGGGCCAGTGACATCAAACTGGCCGGTGCCGCCGCCAAAGCTGGAAGAGGTGGCGGAAATGGAGCCGCCGAATTGGGTCTGTGGACGTTTAGTGACAACATTGATAAGCCCGCCGGGATCGAGAATGCCATACAGCGTTGAGGCCGGGCCTTTCAGCACTTCTACGCGCGAGGCGTCGGCATTAAAGCTACGTGGCACCACGGTGCGCAGGCCATTGGTCATGATCGAACCGTCGCGGTTGGTACCAAAACCACGGCGCACAAACGAATCCTGCGTACCGCCCAGCGTATTGGTTTGCACCACGTTGCTAACGTTATACAGTGCTTCATCAAGGCTGGTAGCATGCTGATCTTCCAATACTTTATCGCTAACGGTATTCACCACTTGCGGAATATCCAGCAGCGGCATTGAGGTCAGCGTCGCCGTAGAGGAATTGATGGGTTGATAGCCGGAAGTGGCGGGTTGATCGGCCGACGATGCATCCGCGTTGACGGTGATGGTGTCGCTATTGGTTTTATTTGCCGTTTCCGCCGCATGCGTAACCGGCGTAAAGCATGATCCCAGAAAGAGCGCAGCGAATAACGCGCGCCCTTTCAGCCCATAGATACCGTGAGTGAACTGAGCCATTTAATCTGTTTTCCCAAAACTGTGCATAACACAGACGTGAACGTTTCTAATGTATTGCCCGATTGCGCAAAATCTATCCGTTAAGTCGCCGAATCTGGCGTCGGATATGTAATTGAGAATCATTCAATCACGAGTGTCTGTAGTAGTAAATGCAAAATAAAAGAATTTTGCTACAACGGGGAAGGGTGAGAAAAACGCAGCGAGATTACGCAGGTATATAACATTAAGCTATTGAAATTAGTGATATTAATTATTTCACGATCAATGTAGTCGCCTGTAGTAACACCTTTTTTGAGGCGACGATATTCTGTCATCATGCTACTTGACTACTACATTGCCAGACGGCAAAATCGGAAAGAGAATGAGAGTTATTTTTATTTGAAAGATTAGCGCGCACGGGATTCCACGCGGTTGCGGCGCAGGAGTTAACATGCCACAGCGAGTGGAACAGCAAGCTCAGCAGGGGATTGTGCTCGATAGCCTGTCGGCGGGCTATCAAAAGCAGATCATCGTTGATGACATCACACTCACTATCCCGCACGGAAAGATGACCGTGCTGGTTGGGGCCAACGGCTCCGGCAAATCCACCTTGCTCGGTACCATCGCCCGCATGCTCAAACCGCTTGGCGGCAGCGTGCTGCTTGATGGCAAAGCCATTCATCAACAGCCAACCAAAGCCGTCTCCCGCCAGTTAGGTATTCTTCCTCAGTCTCCGCTGGTGCCGGAAGGTTTGACCGTTTTTGAGCTGGTATCGCGCGGGCGTTTTCCCTGGCAAAGCTTTATGCGCCAGTGGTCGGAAGAGGACGAGCTGGCGGTGCTGGAAGCGTTGCATCTGACCGGTACGGCGGAATTTGCCCACCAAACGGTTGATAGCCTCTCCGGCGGCCAGCGCCAGCGCTGCTGGATCGCGATGGCACTGGCACAACAAACGCCGGTGATCCTGCTGGATGAACCGACGACTTTTCTCGATCTGCGCTATCAGGTCGAGATCCTTGAACTCTTGCATACTTTAACTCGCGATCATGGCCGCACGGTGGTGGTCGTGTTGCACGACCTCAATTTCGCCGTGAATTACGGCGACACGCTGGTGTTCCTCAAACAGGGCCGTTTGCAAGGTGTGATCCACGAAGGTGACAGTTGCACGCCTGCGCTGATCAAAAACGTCTTCGATGTGGATGTGCAAATGTCGGTTAACCTATTGACAGGAAAGCCATTTTTTATACCTTTTCGTAAACCGGCAGGTTCCGGGGTATGAGTTCGCTTGCGCTTTCTTCCCGACGCGGTGGGCGTATCAGCGCGACAGCATCTGGCTTGTTGCTGCTGTTACTTGCAGCGGCTGTGGCGCATCTTGGCCTTGGCGCACGCTACATCGCGCTGCCCACGGTGGTGCAGGCGCTGGTGGATTTTGATCCCAACAATTTCGATCATCGCGTCATTATCAGCCTGCGTTTACTGCGGCTGGTGGCTGCGCTGTTTACCGGCGCGGCGTTAGGTGTGGCCGGATCGTTGTTGCAGTCGGTGATCCGCAATCCCCTCGGCGAGCCGCATATCCTCGGGCTGAATTCGGGAGCGGCGCTGGCAGTTGTTGCAACAACCGCGCTGGGGATAAGCGTAGGCGATGCCAGCTTCAGCCGCGCATTTATCGCCGCAGGTGGCGCGGCGCTGCTTTTTTCACTGGTGATGGTGCTCTCTGCTGCCGGGCGATCCGGTTTTACGCCATTAAAAGTGACGCTGTGCGGCGTGGCGATTTCTACTTTTGCCTCCTCCATCACCGCTGCGATCCTGATCCTCGATGAACAGACGCTGCTGAGCATCCGTAGCTGGCTGGCGGGCGATCTCGCCGGGCTGAGCTGGCCGGTACTGCGAGCGGCATCACTGGTTGCTGGCGGTGGATTTGCCCTGGCGCTGTCGCTCGCTCCGGCGCTGAATATGCTGGCGCTTGGTGACAATATGGCACGCGGTCTGGGCGTTTCTCTGTTACGCACTCGCGTGTTGTCGTTGGCCGCCATTGCTTTGCTGTGCGGCGCGGCCGTTTCGGTCGCCGGGCCGATAGGGTTTATTGGCCTCGTGGTTCCGCATATGGTGCGACGCCTTGCCAGGGATGATTTGCGCGCGGTCGTCCCGCTGTCGGCGCTCGGAGGCGCATTACTGCTGCTATTAGCGGATATCGCCGCCCGTACGTTGCTGTCGCCGCAGGAGCTCGCTACTGGCGTGATGACTGCGCTGGTGGGCGCGCCGCTATTTATTCTGCTGGCGGCGAGGTTTTTCAAATGAGTCACTTACCTGAACACGCCGGGCTGCGCGGCTTGCGGCTTGGCGGCTTCTCCCGCTTGCTGCGCCCACACGCGCTGTGGTGGCTGTCAGGTCTAAGTTTTTTGTCGTTAATGCTGCTGCTTTCCGGTGTGATGCAAGGTTCGTTACCGGTTCCCGCTTCCGCCATTGGCCGGTCGCTGTTGCTGCCTGATGCGCTGAGCGCTGAACAGCACTACGTGGTATGGGATATTCGCCTGCCTCGCGTGCTGATGGCGCTGCTGTGCGGCGCGATGCTGGGCATGTCAGGCGCGGCGATGCAGTCCATCACCCGCAACGGGCTGGCCGATCCGGGGCTGATTGGCGTGAAAGAGGGGGCAAGCGTAGTGGTGCTGACGCTGGTGCTCTGCTTCCCGGCGGTCGGGCTGGTCTGGCGTCCGCTGGCGGGCATGGCGGGCGGTTTACTCGCTGCCGGGCTGGTGATGGGGCTGGCGCGAGATGTCTCTCGTCCGCGCTTTGTGCTGCTTGGTATTGGCGTCTCCTGGACCTTCGCCGCCGGTATCGGCGTATTTATGACCACAGCGGATGTGCGTGACGTACAGACGGCGATGATGTGGCTGGCAGGTAGCCTGCACGCCGCCACCTGGCCGCTATTGATCGTCGCGCTGTGCTGGGCGCTGCCCGCGACGCTGATTTTGCTGTTAACGGCGCGCGCCGCAGATGTGGCGCTGCTGGGCAATCAGGCGGCGAGCGGGCTTGGCGTTCGCCTGTCGCACCTTGCATGGCTGCGGGTAGTTGCACCGGTATTGCTGACGGCCGCCAGTGTTTCTTGCGTCGGCAGTATCGGTTTTGTCGGGCTGATCTCCCCGCATATGGCACGTTTTCTGCTGCGCGGCGGCCAGCGGGCGCTGCTGTGGGGCAGTGCGCTGCTCGGCGGTCTGCTGGTGCTGGTGGCGGATTCGATAGGCCGTCTGGCGTTTGCGCCGCTACAAATTCCCGCCGGGATCGTCATCTCACTGATTGGCGGGCCGTTTTTCCTGCTGTTGCTATGGCGGCGACGCGATCGTTTATAAGCTTAAGGAGCCGTATGCGCCTGATTTTTTCACTGTTATTGCTGGTTGGCCTGAGCGCTGGCGCTGCCGAGCCGACACAAACCTTCACCGATGATTTGGGGCGCGTGGTCACGGTACCGCTGCATCCAAAGCGCATCGTGTCGCTGCACGATCTGGATATCACCATCCCTTTGATCGAATTAGGTGTACCGCCGGTTGCCAGCCACGGGCGTACCCGCGCCGACGGCAGCCATACGCTGCGCTCCAGTGGCATGCTGACCGGCATCGATTTTGATAACTCGGACATTACGTTTATTGGTACGGCGGATATCGATATTGAAGCGATCACCGCCGCGAAACCGGATCTGATCATTACGGAGCCGAGCCGCAACACGCCGGTGGAGCAGTTAGAGAAGATCGCGCCAACGGTAAGTATCGATCACTTGCAAGGCGGTGCGCCGGAGATCTACCGCAAACTGGCGCAGCTCACCGGTACACAGGCGCGCTTGCAGATCCTTGAACGCCGTTACCGCGAGCAGATTGCGGCGCTAAAAAGTACTATCGACACCAGCAAAATCACCGTGTCAGTGATCCAGGCGAACAACGGAAAAATCAATGCATTACACAGCTATCATTCGCTGGGGCGCGTGCTGCGCGATGCTGGATTTCGTTTTCCGAAACTGATCGACAGCATCCCTGAAGGTGGGCGCATCGATGTCAGCGCCGAACGTTTGCCGGAGTTGGACGCTGATTTTGTCTTCGCCACCTGGCGCGGCGATACCGGCGGTAAACCGCAGGATGAGATGGCGGCGATGGATGCGGTGATGCCAGGCTGGTGTGATTTTCTTAATGCCTGCCGTACCGGGCATTACGTGCTGATCTCCCGTGAGGAAGCGATCTCCAACTCCTTTGCTTCTCTGAGCCTGATGGTGGCGCAGGTGCAATCACAAATCGCCGGGCGACCGCTGCCTGTCGCGAAGTAAGGAGCCGTAACGATGCTGAACGCAAAAAAAGCGAAAAATCGCGTGGATGTGTACGGTGAACGCTTTCGCGCACGGGTGCACACGCTGTCGCCGCGTTTGCAGGCCGTTGCCCGCTATATCAATGAAAATCGCGATGTGGTGCTGGAGCATACCGCGATTGAGATTGCGGCAGCGACGCAGACTTCAGATGCCACGGTGGTGCGTGCCATTCAGGCGCTGGGCTTTGCCGGGTTACGGGATCTAAAACAGACGCTGGAACACTGGTTTGGCCCGGCTATTTCCTCGGCAGAAAAGATGAGCACCACGGTAAATGCGCTCGCCTGCGATGTGAATTCCGGGATCGATTTTGTGCTGGAAGGGCATCAGCACACTTGTGAAGTGCTTTCCGCGCCTGGCAACCGCTATGCGATTGCGCAGGCGGTGGCCCTGCTGGTGGAGGCGCGGCAGGTGGCGATTTTCGGCATCGGCGCATCGGGGATCCTGGCGGAGTATACCGCGCGGTTGTTCAGCCGTATCGGCCTGCCTGCGGCGCCGCTCAACCGCACCGGCATTGGGCTCGCCGAGCAGTTGATCAATGTGCAGCGCGGCGATGTGCTGATCATGATGGCGCAAAAATCGGCGCACCGCGAAGGGCTGACCACGCTGAAAGAGACGCGGCGACTGGGGGTTCCGGTGATCCTGCTTACCAATGCGACGGATTCGCGTTTTAGCCAGCAAGCAGATGTGGTAATCCATGTACCGCGCGGTGGCGAGAAGGGCAAGATCCCTCTGCATGGCACGGTACTGCTGTGTCTGGAGATGATTGTTTTGTCGGTCGCTTCCGCCACGTCGCAGCAGGCCATTAAAACGGTGAAACGCATTAATGAGTTTCACCGTGGGTTAAAGCCTGGCGGGAAGAAGGGTTAGGTTATGCGCTGTGGCGTAACGGTCAGATCAATCTGTCGATTTAACTGATGTAGCGCCAGTTCAACCGTTTCCACCTTCGATGAGTGCTCCACATCGAGCAGGCGGTCAATTTGTGGCCCTTTCTGTCCCAGCTTTCTTGCCAGCTCAGCTTTTCGCGTCCCGGTTTCGATCATGGCAATTAATGTTGTTTTTTGCGCCTGCAAACATGAATCACCAGCGCGGCGCTATACGCCAGCACAATGGCGAAACTCATCTTCCACATTGCTTCACCGCCAATACCGGACAACGGCGTGGCGATGCCGCCAAAGACGAACATCAACATTCCCAGTAACGCCGACGCGGTGCCGGAATGGCGGGCTTCGACGCTATTCATCGCGGCCGAACCGGCAATGGTTGAAATCCCGCTGTTCAGCGCCACGGTGAAGAACAACCCCACCAACGCCAGCACGGGCATGCCGAACCCGGCAAACAGCGCGGTCAGGATGGCGCTGCAAACGGACAGTAACAGACCGCGCGTTAACAGCTTTTGCCCGTCGATAAACCGCGCCAGCCGGGCAAAGATCAGTGCCGAAATAATCAGCCCGCCACCATTCACCGCGAACAGCAGGCTGAATTGCATCGGCGTCAGGCCATATTCGCTTTGCAGAACAAATGACGACGAACCGATATAGGAAAATAGCCCGGCCAGCATAAAGGCCTGAATAAAGCAGAATGTAGAAAACTGTTTATTTTTAAGCACGATAAGCGAGGTGCCGAGCAGCCCGGCACCGCTGCTTTTCTCCTGCAATGTCTCTTTGAGCACCACTATGCTGGAGAGCAGCAATACCGCGCCAACTGCCGCCATCGTCCAGAACAGCGCACGCCAGTGCAGCGTAGAGGCGATATAGCCGCCGAGTACCGGCGAGACAATTGGCGCAATGCCGTTTACCGTCATCAGCAGAGCGAAAAATTGCGTCAGCAGCGTGCCGTGATACTTATCACGAGCAATCGCACGCGAGAGCACCGAACCGCCCGCGCCTGCCAGACCCTGGATAAAACGCCAAAAGATCAGCCAGTGAATATCCTGTGTGGTCGCGCACAATACGGAAGAGAGGATAAACAGCAGCAGAGAGAGCATCAGCGGGCGTTTGCGCCCCAGCCGATCGCTCAGCGGGCCGAAAAAAAGTTGCCCCAGTCCCAATCCCAGCAGCGAGGCGGTCAGTGACAGCTGCGTCAGCGTGTTAGTGGTGCTGAGCTGCCGGGTGATATCCGGCAACGCGGGAAGGTATAGATCGGTGCAAATCGGCCCAATGGCCGTCAACATGCCCAGCAGTATCACCCAGGCAAGAGAGATTCGTGGCATAACAACTCCGGTCAACATACGGCGTCGGCTCCAGTGAAATCACAGCAGAACCGAAGAGCCGGGGATTTAATGCTTAAACAGCATGGCGGTGATTTCCTGGTACAGTACCTGCATTTGCGCCGGATCGCTTTTTTGCGGCGTCAGGCGACGAAACGTGGTGCCTTCCATCAGCGTTGCCAGTAACTCCACGCTGCAGCGAATGCGTTCCTCGCTTAATTGCGGATAGCGGCTCTGCATATGGTTGCAGGCGTTTTCAAACATCCGGGCATCGGCCTCGGCCAGCATCTCCTGTACGCGTGGATTGCGTGTTGCTTCTGCCGCCATCTCTACCATCAACGCATCATCATCAGGGCTTAGGGTGTGTCGCCAGGCCAGTATTTCCGGCAGGTGTTGGGTTTCGGTCTTACCCTGCATTTCGGCGATGCGGTAGTCGATAATCCGGCGGATCATCTCTTCGATAATGGCGTCTTTATTGACGAAATAACGGTAAATCTGCCCAACGCTGAGCTGAGCTTCGAGGGCGATCTGCGACATGCTGGCCGCGTGGAATCCGCTGATGCGAAAGCGTCGGCGTGCGGCGGCAATAATCTCGTCCTGGCGTTGCTGGTGGCGCTGTTCCTGCGATAGTTTGGTCGTCATCTCTGTCCCTCGTGTCGTTTCATTGAGAGCGATCGTTCTCAATGGCGGTTAAGATAAACGAATCCGGGCGTCCGGGGTAACGTTTTTCCCTGGAACTTATAGAAAGTTACAAAAAAACAGATTGTGGAGAGAAGGTGAAAAAGGTGAGTTAACGCTAACCGGCGCGCATGGCACGCACCGGTGAGGGGTTATTATTTACGTTGTTGATGGATCGACAGCCCGCTTGCGCCGGGGGCAATTTCCGGGCGCAGCGTCAGTTGCGGAATCAGGTAATCGCCGCCGTTTTGCCGACGAAAGGCCAGCGGCTCTGCTGACCATAGAGTATCCAGCCGTTGCGCCAGCGCCGTACAACATTCGGCAAAGCGTGTTTCATCCATGCGATTGCTGCGATAAAACACCAGCGGCGGCAGCACCTCGAAACCAGGATAAAACAAGATCCCATGCTGGATCGGAAACAGCAGATCGTCGATCGGGCCATTAATACCGCGTGGAGCGTAATGCGATTCCCAGCCGCCGGTGGTCACCAGCAGCATCGCTCGTTTCCCCGCCAGGCTCCCTTCTCCGTAACGATCGCCCCAGTGCGTGTCGCTGTGTTCGCCCACGCCGTAGGCAAACCCACAGGCATAAACGCGATCGACCCAGCCTTTCATGATAGCTGGCATGGAGAACCACCACAGCGGAAACTGGAAAATCACCGCATCGGCGCGTTGCAATTTGGCCTGTTCCCTGGCGATGTCGTCCGCCTGTGTTCCCAGCTCAAACGCCTGTTTCGAATCAGACGAAGGCTGATAAAAATCACCTACCGGCGGCGAACTGCTGTCATCGGCATCAAGCTGCGATTTCCACCGCATGGCATAGAGATCGGAAACCTCGACCTGATGACCGGCATTTTCCAGATGCTGCACGGCAAAATCCTTTAGCGCGCCATTGAGCGAATGGGGCTGCGGGTGGGCATAAACAATTAATACGTTCATAACAACTCCAGACAACAAAATTGAATGTGCAGGGTAGGAGAAGGGGGCTGATGCTCAGTGGAACGAAAACTCACGTTAGGCAATATCTCCATCCTCATACGTTGCTTTCAATGGCTTCAGATGGCCATTTTTAACCTGCTCTTCCAGCGTTAAGGTATACTGGCCGAGCATAATGATATGCCTGTGGCACGGCAATATCCTCATCATTCAGCGTTTCGTCCTGACTCCGAAGATGAGCAAAAGCTGCCTGTATATAAATCGTGTTCCACTCTGGGAATGGAGTATTATTGACTGTGCCTCACAGAGTTATCGCAGCCTGCCGGTAACGAATCACTTCAGGGAAAGAGCGAACATGTCCATAACCATCAGCGTCCTGCTGGAAAACCGACTTAAGCCCGGATCTAAAAATTTGCTGCGTGCTAAAGCCGGACTTAGTCTGTTGATACAGGATGAAAATGATTCAATTCTGTTTGATACCGGCCCTGATGATAGCTTCATGCATAACGCAGGTTTAATGGGAGTCGATTTGACAAACCTGACCGCGTCTGTGCTTTCCCACGGTCACTATGACCATTGTGGTGGTGTTCCGTGGATACCTGATACATGTCGGATAATATGCCATCCAATGGTGGCGAATGAGCGCTACTCGGCAGTAAGGTTTTCAGGCTATACCGCCAGAATAAAAAAATTATCATTACATAATGATTTTTCACGTTTTCGCATGGAGTACAGCAGTACCCCACTACATATCGGGGAACGTTTTATGTGGTCAGGAGAGATCCCTGTAGCCAAACCGCGTGCTTACGGTGTTATCGGTCGTAAGAATACGAAAGCGGATTATGTAAAAGATGAGGGGGTTTTAATTTATAAATCCGACTTTGGGCTGATCATTTTTATCGGTTGTGGTCATCGTGGGTTGATTGATATTGTACGTCACTGCCAGAATATAACCGGGATAAATCATATTCATGCCATTTTCGGTGGTTTTCATCTGCGCTGTGCGTCACCCCTTAGGCTCTGGAAGGTAAGGCAGTTTCTACACCTTCAAAAACCAGATAAAATAATGGGTTGTCATTGTACTGGTAAATGGGGCCGCTTATGGTTGCCGGAAGCAGTCTCTCCGGCAACAGGTGATGTTTATGTTCTTGGGTAGGGTTTAAATAAACAGAGTTACTATCACTGCACAGCCACTGAGCAGTACCAGGGTGCCGACGATTTTCATCAGTATGCATCCCTTGATTATAAAATATACGGATGGAATAAAGAACACCGTAGTGACTATAACTGGCATCGAACCATTAGCAATTATTTTCACTATGCTGGGATTTGCTGTTCCAAAAATGGTACAGATGAAAATGTTGCAGCTCAAAATAACTCTTTTGTTCAATGCACCAAAAGAACCAATCCCGTCGATAACACCGGTCAGTGTTCCTGTATAGGCGCCAGCAGTCAGCAGAGAAAGAAGCAGTGCTGCACCAAACCACACAGTCTGATTACCGCTAAGATTCGCAGTATAAGAAAGAGCATCAATATTTCTGTGGTTGATAATATTAATATCTTCGGGTGTCAATAATCGACTGACTGCTAAGACAAAAATGAGAATAAAAGCAAGAATAATTATTTTCCCTGCAATCAGTTTTCGGGCTTCCGGATTTTCGGAGCTTTTAGTGAAGCGCTGGATGCAGGGAGTAAAATTGAAAGTAAAAAGAAAAACCGGTAGTAATGTGAGGCTATTAAAAGAACACAGACCCGGTAAGTTTATTAACTGCTCCCGGACTGGTTGAAAGAAAAAGAATACAGCAACCCCTGCAACCGACATGATTGAAAGAAGCGCGATCCGCGAAATAAGCTTTTCTACCTCGTTATTAAAAAGTAGCCAGATCACAGAAAGGGCTGAGCTTAAAAACAGCGAGACAAAAAACCGGACAATTAAACTGTCTGAGAGAAATGAACTTACCACATTAACCAGTGCTATGAAGTTTATGAGAACAATAATCATCATCGAAACTATAAACAATGCACAAATTACAGATGCAGAGCGGCATCCAATAAACTTCGAGGAGGCCGCCAGGTAATCTTTCTCTGGGTGAAAACTGATAAACTTAAAAAAAAGATAGTGAGCCATTAGTGAAACCAGCATAGCACTAGTGATAAATACAAGAAAAGGTTTCATTCCAAGGACAACCGGGCCTACCGCCTGGGGTAAAAAGAAAATACCGGCCCCAAAGGCAGTAGAAAAAAATGTTACAGGCCAGTATAAATATGAAATTCGCATGATATTACTCATCTTATGATGAACATAAACCTTCTTATTATTTACCAGTGCTATTCAAAACAGGATTTTCCGAAAAACACCAGCAACGAAGGTAAAGAGAGGTTTCCATAGAATGCTGACGCTGCCCTGTATCCGTTAAGAACATTGGTCCGCGAGCAAAGTGGGAATACACCGATATGAGACGTGTAATTATCAAAAATCTTATTGGAGGAAACTTTATACCTGATCGCCCTGAACGTGGCTGCATTGCCTGCAGCGCAGGTGGGTTTATTATTGTCTATAATGGCAAATGTTTGTTCGTCAACTGTCATTAAAAGGTTGCTACCCTGTCGATTAAACAAAATATTATCATCCATAGAATTTTTGATGTGTCTTTTGAACCGATCTGCCATGGTCTTTTCACTAACATAAAATGACCTGATATCTATACCATAGCGTTTGTTATTTTCTTTGATGTAGGCATTTATTTTTTCCGGGATAATATATGGCGATGTTGCCATCTTTCTGTAAAGATTAGCACCATCGATTTCATGTCCGTCGCTTTTTTCCATGTGAAAATCATTGATTTCCATGAGGAAATCAGGCTGAATGTTTAACTGTTCCTTTGATATTTACAATATAATCGATACAAAATCTGGCTGATTTCTCAACCTCATTGCTCACTACAAAACGATCGTCAAGATTTACAACAGTATGTCCTCCTGAAATAACAATATTTTTGCCAAGATTACTCCTGGCCAACTCAATCAGAATATCTTAATTATGGTCACCGACTTCATCATTAATTATTTCAGTTACACCAGATTCATCGGCTCTGTAGACAATGAATCTGTCCACGTCTTTCCATCCTTTTGTACAGTTGCATTTATAATCCTTGAAAATTACGCGCTCTGCGGTCTTATAGAAATTTTCATCTCTTAAGGCAAGTGGCTCAATATCAGCCATAATAATATCTTCCTTGATGAATGACAAATCAGGTAGAACCTACATCAACTACACATTTAATTTTGTCACTCACGTCAAATACTAAAAAAATATTCGTCGACAGTGATATTTTGTGATTCATTTCACAAAGTATTACTTGGCATCTTTAATACATTTTTTGAGTGTGGTTATATGCATTTTGAATTAAATACGGAGAGGTGGGCGAGTGGTTTAAGCCAGATTAAGGTAATTGTAAAGTTTCCTGAGTCAACACGATTTATCGTGTCGTAGGTTCGAATCCTGCTCTCTCCGCCACTTCAGACTGTATTTGCCTGTCCGACTTCGCAGTATCCTGTTCCTAAGATGAAAATTTTAACTTCATAAAAATCGATTGCATTCTTTGACTAAAGAAATAGTGTTGTTTTTGAAGATCTCATTCAAAACGAATGGTTTTGTTTCTTTCCTAAATATGTAATATCCGATAAAAATAATATTATAATTTTTTGTCATCTTCTAAATAACTGTTCGGAATAGTAGATCACTTTGGGTGAACTCAGTCCGGTTTATGCGATCTGATCAATCGCCAAATATCCCAAACCACCAACCGGACTGAGCAATGCCGGTCATAGCACCAATACCCAGAACCGAACGACGTCTGATGCAGAAAACCATCCATAAAACGCGTGACAAGGATCATGCCCGCAGACTGACCGCCATGCTGATGCTGTACCGGGGCGACCGTGTCAGCGATGTTGCCCGAACGCTCTGCTGCGCCCGTTCATCTGTGGGACGCTGGATTAACTGGTTTACGCTGTCGGGTGTTGAAGGCCTGAAGTCCTTACCCGCCGGGCGCTCCCGTCGCTGGCCCTTTGAACATATCTGCACATTGTTACGTGAGCTTGTTAAGCATTCTCTCGGCAATTTTGGTTATCAGCGTTCCCGCTGGAGTACCGAACTGCTGGCGATAAAAATCCGTGATATCACCGGTTGTGCTCTGCATGCTTCAACCATCCGGAGGTGGTTACCTGCAGCCGGACTGGTATGGCGCAGGGCAGCGCCAACACTATGTATCCGCGACTCGTATATAATTGATGTTTCCAGGCCATTTTTCATTACAGATTATCCATAATATCTACAGGTGATTTCACATCTTCAATATGGTCGTGATTGAAACTGTGAGTATGTTTAATCGGTTTACTGGTGCGGCCTTTATAACTCTGCAAGTTAGTAATACGCCCTTCACTAATCATACATCCAGTACTGGCATTGTCCATTGTGTACGCTTTGTTCACAGGGCAATCGCTCTGGAACTGTGGGCGATAGGGTAAAACTGGATCTGATCCTGAAAATGCTGGGTTATCCAGCCAACTGGAAAACCCGATCAATGTTCGATTCACGCTGAATCTGTGTGGGGACACTGGTCTGTCGGGAGCCGGATGCGGTAGTTCCGCAAGTCCGGTTCTGAGGAGGGGCCCGTCCGGGTAACCGGCGGGTCTACTCAACTCAGACCCCAACCCCATAAACACCACCCGGCTTTGTGCCGGGTGGTTGCCGATGATTAGCTTAGATCCACGTTTTTATGACCAAAGAGCCAGGTGGCAATAAAACCACACAGATAAGCGATGACGACGCCTGCCGCGTAGACCGCCATCCCGGCGTAAATGCCCTGTCCGGAGGTCATCAGCGGTAGCGCCACCAGCCCGGATGGGCCAAACACCGTATTCAGGCCGACCGGCAAACCCAACCACGCGACGGTGCCAATAAAAAATCCCCCACACGCTCCGCCGATACAGGCGGTGACGAAAGGCTTCACACGCGGCAAGGTCACTGCGTAAATCAATGGTTCGCCCACGCCCAGCAGACCGGGAATGATCGCCCCGCGCACCTGGTTACGCAGTACCGAATGCGGCGCAGAGCGGAAATAGAGCGCCAGCGCCGCGCCCACCTGGCCGCCGCCCGCCATTGCCAGAATGGGGAACAGCGAGTTAAAACCCTGCGCATCCATCAGTGCGAAGTAAACCGGAATAAACCCCTGATGAACGCCAAATACCACGGCGATAAGGAACAAGCCCGCCAGCACCGCGCAGCCAAATGGGTTGCCGTTGAGGTGCAGGAACAGCCACGACATGCCTTTAAACAGCTCGCCGCCAATCGGCATAATCACCACAAACGCCAGCGCGCCGGTGATAAGCAGCGTCAGCAGCGAAGTGAGGATCATGTCGAGGTTATCCGGCACCACTTTGCGGATCTGACGTTCGATCCACGCACCGAGGATCGTGGCGATCAGTACACCGATAATGTTGCCGCGCGGATCAATTCCCATGCCGAAGAAGTTATCGATACCGGAGAAATAACCGACCGTGGCTTTTGGGTCATAACCCAACACGAACAGCGCAGCAATAATGGCACCGTTTACGCCGCTGCCGCCAAAAGCTTTTTGCGCGTTGTAGCCAATCAGGATCGGCAGGAAGGTGAACAGGCCTTTACCAAACACCTTCATATAACCGACGAGGTGCACCACTGTTGTGTTCTTCTCTGTCACGTTGAGCAGCAAACTTTGCTCGATTAAGGTGGCAAAGCCCAGCAGCATCCCGGCGGCGATAAAACCCGGAATCAGCGGCGTAAAAATGGTGGCGAACTTCGCCAGAAACTGATGCACGCCGCTGGTCTGCTTCGCTTTCATTTGCTGTTTGGTGTCACTGGCGATGCTCTTCAGCGATGCGGTTTCTACGGGCGTGCCGTGGCCGCCGATCATTGCATTCAGCATTTCTGCTGCGGTTTGCGCTTTGCCGGGGCCAACGATGATTTGCAACTGATCGTCACTGTTCACCACGCCCAGTACACCAGGCAGTGCTTTCAGGCTCTCCGTCTCCACCCGTGAATCGTCGCGGAGCGTCAGGCGCAGGCGCGTCATGCAATTGCCGCAGGTATTGATATTCTCCTTACCGCCGACCTTTTCGATAATTGTTGCGATCAGGTGTTCGCTGATTTTGGCCATTACTTGACCTCCGCATTGAGCAGTGCCTGGCGAATAAAGCCGCCGTTATCAGCCAGCAGATGTGTCGCCTGTTCCGCGCTGAGCTGGCTCAGCACCATTATGATGGCGGTTTTGCAGCGCCCGTCGCAGGCCTTCAGCGCCTGTTCGGCGATGTCTCTGGTGCAGCCGGTGGCTTCCATTACAATATTTATCTGACGCTGTACCAGCTTCAGGTTGGTGGCTTCCACATCCACCATCAAATTGCCATAGACTTTGCCGCTACGGATCATCGCGCCGGTGGTCAGCATATTGAGCACCAGTTTTTGCGCGGTGCCCGCTTTCATGCGCGAGGAACCGGTCACCACTTCCGGGCCAACCACTGGCACAATCGCGATATCGGCAATGCGCGCCATTTCGCTATTTTCGTTACAGGTGAGCGCCACGGTAGTCGCTTTCAGGCTTTGTGCGTATTTCATGGCGGCAATCACATACGGCGTGCGCCCGCTGGCGGCGATGCCGACCAGCACATCGCGCGCGGTGAAGTTGAGCGCTTTCAGGTCGTCAATGCCTAGCGTCAGGCTGTCTTCGGCATTTTCCACCGCCTGCAAAATGGCGCGATGACCACCGGCAATCAGGCCGACAACTTGTTCGCGCGGCGTGCCGTACGTCGGGGGACATTCGCTGGCATCGAGGATGCCAAGACGCCCGGAGGTACCCGCGCCGCAATAGATCAAACGGCCGCCTTGTTTAAAAGCGGCGACAATCACATCCACCGCCTGCGCGATAGCCGGGATCACTTTTTCCACTGCCAGCGCCACCTTCTGATCTTCACTGTTGATCACGCGCAGCATCGCTTCGGTATCGAGCATGTCGATGTTTTCACTGGCGGTATTGCGGCCTTCGGTGGTCAGTCTGGATAGATCAATGTTCATCAACGTCTCGCTCCACGGTTACGGAAAGGGTTGGCCGTTACGCTGCGGTGACGGCGCGCTGTAAGGAATAATATATTATTAATAATAGCGAGAAGAAGAATAATTTATTCTTGTGCCGAATGAGTGACAAGAGTGTGATGCTGCTCATGTTGTGGAACGCGCTATATCAGCACTTACGTACCGCACATGAATAACGTGGTCAAACAGTCGACCGCGAAACGGAAAATTCCTCACTCCTCCAGCGCGGTGTGAATCGCTTCCCCTAACTGTTTGATCACTTCACGGTTTGCATCGGTGAGCGGCAAGGCGCAGTTCAGCCGCAGGCAGTTCCGGTACTTGCCGGAAGCTGAGAACAGCGAACCGGGCGCAATCTGGATTTTCAAACGGCAAAGCATGCGGGAAACGCAAACCATATCCACTGTTTCCGGCAGTTCGATCCACAGCAGATAGCCGCCTTGTGGACGCGTCACACAGATCCCGCAGGGAAAATACTGGCGCACCCAGCAGGTATACGTTTCCAGATGCTGCTGGTAAATCTGACGCATGCGGCGCACATGGCGATGATAGTGGCCATCGCGGATAAACGCCGCCATCGCCAGTTGTGGGCCGGCCATGTTGGTGCCGAAAGCGGCATATTTTTTATGCAACACCAGGTCGAGATAACGTCCTGGCGCAATCCAACCCACCCGCAAACCCGGCGCTACGGTTTTGGTAAAGGAGCTGCACAGCAGCACGCGACCATCGATATCCAGCGATTTGATGGTGCAAGGGCGCGGGTAAACTGCCGCCAGTTCGCCATAAATATCATCTTCAAAAATCACAATGTCGTGACGTTGCGCCAGCGCCAGCACCGCTTTTTTGCGCGCTTCCGGCATGATAAAACCGAGCGGGTTATTGCAGTTCGGTACCAGGATCACCCCTTTAATTGGCCACTGTTCCAGCGCTAACTCCAGCGCTTCGATGCTGATGCCGGTTTCAGCATCGGTCGGGATTTCAATAGCTTTAATATCCAGCCCGCGCAGCAACTGCATGGTGCCGTACCAGGAAGGAGATTCAACAGCAATAATATCGCCTGGCCGACAGACGGCCAGCAGCGCCAGCGACAGCGCGGGATGACAACCGCTGGCGATCACAATTTCATCAGCGGTGATGGCCGCACCTCCATCCAGCATCAGGCGGGCGATCTGTTCGCGTAATTCGCGGCGGCCAGGCAAGGTATCGTAACGCAGCACGTCCTGGATTTGATGTTGCACCACGCGCTGCATTTCCCGCCACAGCGGCTTGAGCGTCGGTTGGGTGATATCCGGCGCGCCGCCGCCGAAGGTAGCGAGCGTTTTGTCTTCGCGTCCTTCCAGCAGCGTCAGCACTTCGTCCCACTGCGTGACATCCACCGGGCGCTGAACCGGGCGCGACATCGCCGGGATGGGCGGCTTTGCTTTGCCGGGCGCGACAAAATAGCCGGAGCGCGGCTGCGGGGTGATCAGCTGCAGATTTTCCAGCACCTGATAAGCCTGCTGTACGGTACTGATGCTGACGCCATGTTCCTGGCTGAGGCTGCGCACTGAAGGTAACTTTTCGCCATGGCGATATAAACCTTGTTCAATACGCCCGGCCAGCAGGGTAGCCAGATGTTGGTATCGGGTCATGCTGTATCCCTTTTATTCGCCATGCAGATTTAAAAACCAGTACAGATTTGCGGAAATAATGCCGTTCAGATGCTGTTTTAAGCGATCTGTATGTTAAAGAAAAGTATTTTCTGAGTCTGTATTGTAGGGCGGGATTACAGAGAAAATGGAGATCTGTTCAGGCGAGGAGAGCACCGATGGAATTTTTTGAAAATCGACACAAAGGCCCTTTTACTGGGTTTATTTTTCTCTGGCGCAAGTTTCAGTCCCTTCGCTTACGCTGGCAAACGCGCAAGATTTTGCTCGCGTTAAGCGATGAGCAGCTTAAAGACCTTGGGCTGCGTCGTGAAGAGCTGGGTTAATGATAGAAAATGCGGAGATAACATCTTGTTATTTCCGCCCCTTCGGTGTTGGGCTATGCTTAGCTCCATAACCTGAAGGGGAGAGAGCAGATGCACTTTATTAACAGCAACGATGAAGACGATAAAAAAGAAGAGAAGGGCGACAACGTTTCACAACTGATGCAGCAAAAGCTACTGGATGCCCGCTCCATCATTATCTCTGGTGAGATCAACCAGGCGCTGACCGAGAAAGTGGTCACCCAGCTTCTGCTGTTGCAGGGCATCAGTGACGCGCCGATCAAGATCTATCTCAACAGCCAGGGCGGTCACGTTGAAGCGGCCGATACCATTCACGATATGATTAAGTTTATCACCCCGGAAGTGCACATTATCGGCACCGGCTGGGTGGCCAGCGCCGGGATCACCATCTTCCTTGCGGCGAAAAAAGAGCACCGCTACGCGCTGCCGAACACCCGTTTTATGATCCATCAGCCGCTGGGCGGCGTACGTGGTCAGGCGAGCGATATTGAGATTGAAGCCAAAGAGATCATCCGCACGCTGGAACGTGTTAACCAGCTGATCGCCGATGCCACTGGGCAGCCGGTCGATAAAGTGAAGCAGGATACCGATCGTAACTACTGGATGAATACCAAAGAAGCGATCGATTACGGCATCGTTTCCCGCGTGGTAAAATCCTACAGCGACCTTAACCTCGCTTGATCTATACCCTAAATAATTCGAGTTGCAGGAAGGCGGCGACGCAGCGACAAATTCGTCGGGAACGAATTTGCCCAACCGAAGGTTGGCCTCCGGTGAGAGACAGGATGTCTCTCAGTAATCCCCAGGAGCTTACTCAAGTAAGTGACTGGGGTGAGCGACAAATCTGCCGGGAGCAGATTTGAACGCTGTAAGCAGCGGCCCCGAAGGGCTGAGGGATCCCCACAAAATCAGCCCTAATAAACCAGAACCATATTTCGGTAGGT
>Ga0316615_10031_pt1 | contig 63174 bp, 61 predicted proteins | sample Kosokonia_enrich_2_FD_207733 | JGI IMG/M metagenome (GOLD analysis project Ga0316615, IMG submission 207733) | Wetland soil microbial communities from Old Woman Creek delta, Ohio, United States - Kosokonia_enrich_dilutions | ecosystem: Environmental > Terrestrial > Soil > Wetlands | place: USA... | reverse complement strand
TTGAGATTTTTGGCCAGTTCGTTAGCCAGAGCTTGCAACTGTTTTTCGTCCATACATTAACCTTCATTTGATGGTGAATTGAACATATCAAAATCAGGCAATTACACAAATCTATGTACAGGCTCGGGAGATCACTTACTCTCGTTTGATTTTTATTATGTCACCACTTTTATTTAATGAATATCTTCCCTCATAAGTAGCAAAAATAACATCATCATCGTGGTATTGTCTGACAGCAAAAACAGCATTCTTTTCAATGCAATTTTCTTTTGTTTTCATATCATCAAAACAACGTCTGTCATACTTTCCCTCTTCCTTGTAACCGTCACCAAAATCCCAAAATATAATAGTGAAATTCCCTGAGGATGATGGTTTGGGAATATCATATTTATCCCTCAGCATATCTTTGTTTTTTAGCCACCAGTTTACTTTTCCCTTATCCGTCACAGGGAAAGCTTTGATTAAAACAGAAGCATGGTTACCATCCTCATGAACTGCGACGATTTCCACTGTACGCAGCGACAACCAAAGCCAGCAGCCAAGCAGCACACAACCCGCCACGACGAGCAACATAGTGGTTTTCTTATTTTTTACTCTCATTTGCGAGAACCTGTGATTTCAATGGTGGTTTCCATTATGGTCATAAAGGGCTTGAAACCAAACTGGCTGTAACGCTGGAGCACAAACCAGATACGGAAGAAACGGAACTGATTAAACTTAACATTTGATATGTCGTCACTATCCAACCCAAAGTGATCCTGAACTTTGTAATGGACTACAGCACGGTAACGATCATTATCAACCTGTAATGACTTAATTGTGATATGTGTCGCCCAGGTATCGTGTACGGTTATTCCCATGCCGTTGAAGTTATCCTGAAAGCGGTCAAATTTGGGGGAGCTTGCCATCCATGATTGCCCCCTTTAGCTCATCTTTCTCTCTTACAGGATAATATTTATTTCCCCAATCAATATTTTTTCCAATAACTTCCTTTAATCGTGCAAGCGTGCTGTTCTCTGTCCTGTCATTAACAATATGTTCCTTCAATGCCCTGTCCAGCAGCATATGCCGGAACGGTGCGCCGTTAGCTTTCTGCATGTGGGTGATCATCTGCTGTATTAGCGGCTTGTAAGGGCCGTACATCGCAAAGGTGCGGGATAAGTCCCGGAACTCGTCAAAGAGTATAGCGGCACACTGCTGCCGGGTGATTTTATCCCCTTCGCCGCGGGAGCCATGAAACATTGATTGCGGCTGGCTGAACGGGGTGATTTTCGTCAACGTGTACGGGTTCGCCCTGGTGGAAACATCCACCAGATGAAACTGTGCTTTGAGCTGGATTTCGGACAAATCGCCGCACAGCATATCGCTGGCGCTGTAGTCGTCCATCCATTTTTGCGTTTTGAATATCGTGCAGGGAAAGCGGAGTACAGGCATAAAATTACGTTCCTCGTAGTGATAGTCCATGCTGCCTTAGTGCCGCAATCATAGTCAGTGCCTTACCACGGTGTAAATATTACCTGCTTTTTGCCGTGCGAATTCGGATTTCTGAACGGTAAACCGTTCTGCATGGTTTACCGATCCGCGGCAAAAAACTTAGGAAATCTTAGGAGACGGGTTGACACTTTTCGCAAATTGCCCCAAAAACTCAGCACTGGCGGGGCACGTAGCCGGGTTGACACTTTTTTAATCCTGGCAGGAAAAGTGTCAACCTGTCGGTTTCGTTTTTCAGCGATTTTGCTGAATCTGGACGTTATTACTCGCACCAGAGTGACAGCGCTTTTATTCCCTCCGGGCTCCAGTCGGCTATCTCGTCAGCGAAATCCGTCGCGGTGTAGAACAGTTCTCTCCCCTGGGTAAGCAGCAACAGTGCCGCGTTCTCTCTCAGGTCATTGCGCTGAAAATAAAATTCGGCGTTCTGTGTATCGAGGAGTATTCCGTCATCTTCCAGAAATTCCACCTCGTAACCCAGTTCACCAGCAGCAGCGGAAACAGCTTTCATTAAATCATCGTCATTGTCCGGAGCGGGGTATTTTCTGTCGCCGGATTTTATTTCTTCCCGACACTGCGCCCAGGTTAATTCCCGTGCTCTGTGCGGCCTGAATGATAATATTGCAGGTTGCGCATTCTCTCCGGTAAAAGCTCAAGGTGGGTATTCGTTCACACGAAGCCATCAACGCGGCCGGACAAAACTGTCACTCCGGCGGTCCGGAAAATGCGTGTGGACGACAACAGCGCCTGGCGCATTGGGCTGGCAAAAGCGGGCATCGAGGACTTCCGTTTTCACGATCTGAGGCATACCTGGGCGAGCTGGTTAATTCAATCCGGCATACCGCTGTCCGTTCTGCAGGAAATGGGCGCAGGGAGTCGCTCGAAATGGTCCGTCGTTATGCTCACTTGGTGCCGAACCATTTAAACGAACACGCGCGGAAAATTGATGCCATTTTTTGCAACCATGACACAAATACGACACAAGGAGGAAATCAGGCTGGATTGAAATTAGCGTAACTTACTGAAATTAAATGGTACGCCCTACAGGGTTCGAACCTGTGACCTACGGCTTAGAAGGCCGTTGCTCTATCCAGCTGAGCTAAGGGCGCATTGTGCGGATGTTCCACCTTTGTGGTGGAAACGGCTGGAATTATACGGTCAGCGCCTGATGAGTCAATGTATTTTCCGCTGGCTGCTTGCTTACTGAACGACTGCGAACACTTTCGCGCCATCCTTTCTGATTTTCAGAGCAATTAATCACGGCTAATTACCTCCTTCAGTACCTTTCAATGACGATGCTCTTTACGGCTACGAACTCTGCCTTCTGCCAGAGCGCCGTGAATACCCACATCCGGCTCCGGCCCCCTGCCGGAAACCGTTTGATTCCTGAAGACACTTAATGCCAGTTAAAATATCTTCTTTCTGTAAAGATATAATTCAGCCGATATTCACTTCCTGTGTTTTCCCTCTCTCGCAGAAAACACCGTAACATTAATATCTGCGGGCAAAACAATTGCTACCGCAATAAAGTAAACGCGTAATGAACAAGAAAATATCGTCGGGACTTTAATTTTCCTGTGGGGATTCTTACTGAGGGAGATGACTTGTTGAAATTTCGTTAAAAACGGGACTTCACGGGACATTTTCCGCTCTCTGGCCTCCTCTTTGCAGGTGAAATACGCAAACGATAACTGACAGCACGTCGCGCTTCTGACAAAATAGTCACATCCCCCTTAGTTGAAACGACAGATGGAATCCTCTCTCTGATGGCAGCAAAGATTATTGATGGTAAAACGATTGCGCAGCAGGTGCGCTCTGAGGTTGCGGAAAAAGTACGGGCACGCATTGCGGCCGGGAAACGTGCCCCAGGCCTGGCAGTCGTACTGGTTGGCAGCAACCCGGCATCGCAAATTTATGTCGGCAGCAAGCGCAAAGCCTGTGAGGAAGTGGGTTTCATCTCCCGCTCTTACGATCTTCCTGAAACCACCAGCGAAGCCGAGCTGCTGGAACTTATCGACAAGCTGAACGCCGATGTCACCATCGACGGTATTCTGGTGCAGTTGCCACTGCCCGCCGGTATCGACAATGTGAAAGTGCTGGAACGTATCGCTCCGGATAAAGACGTTGACGGTTTCCATCCGTATAACGTGGGTCGCCTGTGCCAGCGCGCGCCGCGTCTGCGTCCCTGCACACCGCGCGGGATCGTGACGCTGCTGGAGCGCTACAACATTGATACTTTCGGCCTCAACGCCGTTGTGATCGGCGCGTCCAATATCGTCGGTCGCCCGATGAGCATGGAGCTGCTGCTGGCGGGATGCACCACAACCGTGACGCACCGTTTCACCAAAAATCTGCGTCATCACGTTGAGAACGCCGATCTGCTGATCGTCGCGGTCGGTAAACCGGGCTTTATTCCGGGCGAGTGGATCAAAGAGGGCGCGATTGTTATTGATGTCGGCATTAACCGCCTGGAAAACGGCAAAGTGGTCGGCGATGTGATTTATGAAGAAGCCGCAGCCCGCGCGGCATATATTACCCCGGTTCCGGGCGGTGTCGGCCCGATGACCGTCGCCACCCTGATCCAGAACACGCTGCAAGCGTGTGAAGAATATAATGATGTAGAAGGCGCATAAGATGGCAACATTTTCCCTGGGGAAACACCCGCACGTAGAGTTGTGCGATCTGCTGAAACTGGAAGGCTGGAGCGAGAGCGGCGCACAAGCGAAAATCGTCATTGCTGAAGGTCTGGTGAATGTGGATGGCGCGGTGGAAACGCGCAAACGCTGCAAAATCGTTGCCGGTCAGACGGTGAGTTTTGACGGCCAGAGCGTGACCGTCACCGCCTGAGCACCTGCCAGAATACCGGATGGCGCTGCACTTATCCGGCCTGCAAATTACGCGTTTCCAGGCCGGATAAGGCGATAGGCGCTATTCGGCCTTTCTTGGTTAATCCCCCGCAATCATCACGGTTTATTACCGATCAACCTCAAATAATCATTAATTGATCTGGCTGAATGTAAAAATTTAGTTGCAGCTTTTTTCCCTTATCTCACGATAAGTAGAACGTTATACTAAAACATTCTACTGACAATAATAACGCGCAAAATGCGCAATTTCGGGGGAAATCAGCATGAGTCTGATATCAGGGTTTGTTAAATCGCTGTCTAAATTATCGATGATTGGTCGCGCACTGATGCTGCCAATCTCGCTGTTACCGGCTGCGGGCTTATTACTGGCCTTCGGCGACAAATTCCATCTGCCGCTGATGATGAACGCAGGCGGCGTCATTTTTGATAACCTGCCCATGCTTTTCGCCATCGGTTCAGCTGTCGGGTTGGCCTCCGAATCCGGGATCGCGGCACTGTCGGCGGCGGTATCGGTGTTTATCACCAACATCACCATCGGCACCATGTTAGGCATTACGCCGGAGATGGCCTCGCAGGGCGGAAAATACGCCATGGTAGTCGGGATCCCGACGCTGCAAATGGGCGTTTTTGGCGGCCTGATCTGCGGTATTCTCGCCGCCTGGTGCTATAACCGTTTCCACACTATGCAGTTGCCGGAGTTTCTCGGCTTCTTCTCCGGCAAGCGCTTTGTCGCCATTGCTACGGCGTTCCTGTCATTTGTGCTCGGCCTGCTGTTGCCGCATGTCTGGCAACACATCCAGGCGGGTATTGATGCGTTGTCGGTGATCGTCAACGGCGATAACCAGGCGGCCTCGACCTTTATTTTCGGGCTGGTAGAACGCGCGTTGATCCCGCTCGGCCTGCACCACATCTGGTATCCGTCATTCTGGTACTCGTTTGGCGATTACACCACGCAGGCCGGCCAGGTGATCCACGGCGACCAGACTATCTGGTTCAAGATGCTGGAAGATGGGGTGAAGTCGTTCAGCAGCGACACCTACCAGAATGCCGGGAAATTTATGCAGGGTGAGTTCCCGCTGATGCTGTTCGCACTTCCGGCAGCTTGCCTTGCGATGTACCACGAAGCGCAGACCCGCAACAAAAAGATTGCTTTCGGTATCCTCTTCTCGGCGGCGCTGACCTGCTTCCTGACCGGGATCACCGAACCGGTTGAATTTACCTTTATCTTTGTAGCGCCGATCCTCTATGTCTTTAACGCCATCATGGCGGGCCTTGCCTATATGACGATGTACCTGCTGCATGCGCACATCGCCAAATCGTTCTCTGCCGGTTTTATTGATTACCTGTCGTTCGGCATTCTGCCTTCGTTTAACGGCTATCAGACCAACTTTCTGAACGCCATTATTGTCGGTATTCCGATGGCGTTGATTTACTATTTTACCTTCCGCTTTGTGATCCGCCGTTTTGATGTCAAAACGCCAGGCCGTACCGACGTGACCGCCGTGGTGGACGATAAAACCGATACCGAACTGGCCACTGAAATTATCAGCCTGCTGGGCGGCACGCAGAATATTCACTCCGTGGGTTCCTGTATCACCCGTTTGCGCCTCGAAGTGGCGGAGAGCGAAATGGTGGATAAAGATGGCCTTAACGGGCTGGGCGCACGCGGCGTGGTATTCGTGGGCGACAGCGGTATTCAGGTGATTTTTGGCGCGAGGGCACAATTTATCGCACAAACCATGTCCACGATGATCGGCAAATAATAATATGCCGGACTGGCGCCTCTGCGGTAGGCTACCCGAGGCGCTAACCCGGCGGATAAGCAGGAAATTCAGGGAGCAGAGTTGAAGAAAGTCAGCATTATTGATGTCGCAAAACAGGCGGGCGTTTCCGTCTCCACCGTCTCGCTGGTGCTGCGTCAGAAAGGGAAAATCTCAGAAGCTACGATCGAGAAAGTTCATGCGGCGATCGCGGTACTTGGTTATGTGCAAAACGTCGCGGCGGCTAACCTGCGCGCCAATACCTCAAACCTGATTGGGCTTATTCTGCGCGATTTCAGCGACAGCTTTTCCATCAAAGTGATGGCCAGTATTGTTCAGGAGCTGGAAAAGCAGGGATATATGGTGTTCCTCGGCCAGCCGCTTAATGATGGCGAACATCTGGATCGCTGCCTGCTCTCCTTCCAGCAGCAGGGTGTGGCGGGCGTGATTTATCTGGCCTCGGATACGCGCAGCGCCTCGCTGCCTGAGCAGATCCGCCAGTGCCAGCTACCGCTGGTCGTCGTTTCACAGTCACTGCTCAACGAAAACTGCGATTTGGTGATGCGTGATAACCGGCAGGCGGCGAGCCTGGCAACGCGCTACTTGATTGAACGCGGGCACCGCAACATTGCCTATATTGGCGGCGTTGAGGGCGATTTACTTCGCCAGCAGCGGCTGCTGGGTTTTCGCAGCGCGATGAGCCAGTCTGGGCTAGTGCTGCGTGAAGGTTCAACGCCGGATTGCAGTGACGACACCCAGGCGGCAAGCTACGCCACCCGGCAGTTGCTGGAAAATAACAACACCATCACCGCCCTGCTCTGTCACTCCCCGGCTGCGATGATTGGCTCGATATCCGGCATTCACCACACCGGGCGCACCATCGGCAAGGATGTCTTTCTTTCTCAACAAGTTGCACTGATAGGGTTTGAAGATATGCTGCACGTCAACCTCACTTCGCCCTCGTTCACCTATGTCTCTTCTGCCAGTGAAGAGACCGGGCGCCAGGCCGCCGGGCTGATGCTACGTAAACTGAAAGAACCAGAGTTGCAAACCCAGCGTGTTACGCTCTCCGGGCAGCTTATCGCCCGCGAGTCAGCGTAATTAACCGCGTCCAATAAACGGCATCTCATTGGCCATAATGGTTATTTCCAGCATATTGGTCGGCACCAGGTGATCATTTCGCAGTTGCTGTGGGTATGACTACCGGGCGCAATATTGATGGGGTTCTTGTGGTGGCATAGGCGTTAAGAACCTATCCCATCAGGCTCTAAGTGGTGGATGGCGGTTTTCGCGTTAACCTGCGTTGTGCAGGCAAGATAAACGCCATCCGGCGCTCGTTACAGAATGGCAGAGAAAAATACGCCAGAGATAAAAAAAGCGGCAAAAGCCGCTTTTTTTATTATTTACGACGCCAGGTAGTGCCCTGCGGGCCATCTTCCAGCACGATCCCCATATCATTGAGACGGTCACGCGCCGCATCGGCCGCCGCCCAGTCCTTCGCTTTACGCGCATCCAGACGCTGCTGGATCAACTGTTCGATTTCTGTCACTTCGCCATCATCCGCCTGCGCACCACTTTGCAGGAAAACATCCGGCTCCTGCTCCAGCAGACCGAGCACGCCCGCCAGCTTGCGCATATGTGACGCCAGCGCATTAGCCTCATGCGCATCTTCCGTTTTCAGACGATTCACTTCACGCGCCATGTCAAACAGCACCGAGTAGGCTTCCGGCGTGTTGAAGTCATCATCCATTGCTTCAACGAAACGCGCTTCAAACGCCTCACCGCCTTCCGCCAGCACTGCGCTGTCCGTGCCGCGCAGTGCTGTATATAGACGTTCCAGCGCAGAGCGTGCCTGTTTCAGGTTCTCTTCGCTATAGTTCAACTGGCTGCGGTAGTGACCGGACATCAGGAAGTAGCGGATGGTTTCCGCGTCGTAATACTTCAGCACATCGCGCACGGTAAAGAAGTTGCCCAGCGATTTTGACATTTTTTCGCGGTCAACCATCACCATGCCGGAGTGCATCCAGTAATTCACGTATTCGCCATCGTGCGCACAGGTCGACTGGGCGATTTCGTTTTCGTGGTGCGGGAACATCAGATCAGAACCACCACCGTGGATATCGAAATGTGAACCCAGTTGTTTGCAGTTCATTGCGGAGCACTCAATGTGCCAGCCCGGACGCCCTTCGCCCCACGGCGACTGCCAGCTCGGCTCGCCCGGCTTGGACATTTTCCACAACACAAAATCCATCGGGTTATGTTTCACTTCCGCGACTTCAACGCGTGCCCCCGCCTGCAACTGTTCCAGATCCTGGCGCGAAAGCTGGCCGTAAGTCGGATCGGTCGGCACCGAGAACATCACGTCGCCGTTGCCAGCCACATAAGCGTGACCGCGTTCCAGCAGGCGTTCGGTGATTTCAATAATTTCGTGAATATGGTGCGTCGCGCGCGGCTCGCTGTCCGGACGCAGGATATTTAGCGCATCAAAATCTTTGTGCATCTCGACGATCATACGATCGACCAGCGCAACAAAGCTTTCACCGTTTTCATTCGCGCGCTTAATGATTTTGTCGTCAATATCGGTGATGTTACGCACATACTTCAGCTTATAGCCGAGAAAACGCAGGTAGCGCGCAACCACGTCGAAGGCAACAAAAGTGCGGCCGTGGCCGATATGACACAGATCGTAAACAGTGATACCACACACGTACATGCCGACTTCCCCGGCATGAATAGGTTTGAATTCCTCTTTTTGGCGCGTCAGTGTATTAAAGATTTTTAACATCGAAGATTCCATTTGGACGTGTGTGGAACGAAAACCGCATATATTACCTGTAATTCAACCCCGAAGCAGCACACTTTGCAAGGTGATCCCGCCTCGCGCTTATGCTATAACAGGCGACTATCTCTGACCCACTGGCGGGTCTGCGCACTACACTATCAGAACAGGATGCAATAATGGTTACTTTCCACACTAATCACGGCGACATCGTAATCAAAACGTTTGACGATAAAGCGCCTGAAACAGTTAAAAACTTCCTGGACTACTGCCGTGAAGGTTTCTATAACAACACGATTTTCCACCGTGTTATCAACGGGTTCATGATTCAGGGCGGCGGCTTCGAACCGGGCATGAATCAGAAAGTCACTAAAGATGCGATCAAAAACGAAGCCAACAACGGTCTGAAAAACAGCCGTGGTACGCTGGCAATGGCGCGTACTCAGGCGCCGCACTCCGCAACTGCGCAGTTCTTCATTAACGTCGCAGACAACGACTTCCTGAACTTCAGCGGCGAAAACCTGCAAGGCTGGGGCTACTGTGTCTTCGCCGAAGTGGTTGAAGGTATGGACGTGGTTGATAAAATCAAAAGCGTTTCCACCGGTCGTAGCGGTATGCATCAGGACGTTCCGAAAGAAGACGTTGTGATTGAAAACGTGACCGTCAGCGAGTAAGCGTGGCGACACTCTTTATTGCAGATTTGCACCTGCAAACAGAAGAACCGGCGATCACCGCCGGTTTTCTGCGTTTTTTAGCTGGTGAGGCTCGCCAGGCGGACGCGCTCTATATTCTGGGCGATCTGTTTGAAGCCTGGATCGGCGATGACGATCCCAACCCGCTGCACCAGCAAATCGCCAGCGCCATCAAATCGCTGATTGAAAGCGGCGTACCGTGCTACTTCATTCACGGCAACCGTGATTTTCTGCTCGGCAAACGCTTTGCCCGCCAAAGCGGCATGCAATTGCTGACGGAAGCGAAAGTACTCGACCTGTATGGCCGCAACGTACTGATTATGCACGGCGATACACTGTGTACCGACGATGCCGGTTACCAGGCGTTTCGCAAAAAAGTTCACACGCCGTGGATACAAACCCTATTTCTTGCCCTGCCGCTGTTTATCCGCCGTCGTGTCGCCGCAAGAATGCGCGCCGAAAGTAAAGCCGCTAACAGCAGTAAATCGCTTGAGATCATGGACGTGAACCCGCAAGCCGTCATCGACGTGATGGAAAAACACCGCGTTCAGTGGCTGATCCACGGCCATACACATCGTCCGGCAATACATGAATTGACGGCCAATAACGCTCCGGCTTACCGCGCCGTTCTCGGTGCCTGGCACAGTGAAGGTTCAATGGTGCGCATCAGCGAAACCGGTGTCGAACTGCTCTTTTTCCCCTTCTGATTAGTAACACCAGCACTGCGCCAAACGCGCAAAACATCGCCACGCAACCGTTTTCCTTCGCTATTTTACGTGCTATTCTCTGTGCCCTCTTTTGTCGTCTGAAGTACACCCACAGGAGTTTTGAGACGCATGTCTTCAAGCAACCAACCGGCGCGCATCGCCATTGTTATGGGATCGAAAAGCGACTGGGCAACCATGCAGTTCGCCGCAGAAATCCTTGATACCCTGAACGTCCCGCACCATGTTGAAATCGTCTCCGCACACCGCACCCCGGATAAACTGTTTAGCTTCGCCGAAAGCGCAGAGCAGAACGGTTTTCAGGTGATTATCGCCGGTGCTGGCGGCGCAGCGCATTTGCCTGGGATGATTGCGGCCAAAACGCTGGTGCCGGTGCTGGGTGTACCCGTACAAAGCGCCGCACTGAGCGGCGTCGATAGCCTCTACTCTATCGTCCAGATGCCGCGCGGTATTCCTGTTGGGACGCTGGCGATCGGCAAAGCTGGTGCAGCAAACGCAGCGCTGCTGGCCGCGCAAATTCTCGCCCAGCATGATGCTGCACTGCATCAGCGTCTGGCTCAGTGGCGCAAAACCCAGACCGACGAAGTGCTGGATAATCCGGATCCCCGGGGTGCGGCATGAAACAGGTTTGCGTATTAGGTAACGGTCAGCTTGGCCGAATGCTGCGCCAGGCCGGTGAGCCGCTGAGCATTTCAGTGTGGCCGGTCGGGCTGGACGCATCGCCGGAAGCGGTACCGTTTCAGCAGAGCGTGATCACTGCGGAAATTGAACGCTGGCCGGAAACGGCGCTGACCCGCGAGCTGGCGCGTCACCCGGCGTTTGTAAACCGCGACGTATTCCCGGTGATTGCGGATCGTCTGACGCAGAAACAACTCTTTGACAAGCTGCAACTCGCCACCGCGCCATGGCAACTGCTGGCGGAGAAAAGCGAATGGCCGGGCGTGTTTTCGCGTCTGGGCGAGCTGGCTATCGTCAAACGCCGCATCGGCGGTTATGACGGTCGCGGCCAATGGCGTCTGCGGGCTGCCGATACCGATCAACTGCCGGAAGAGTGCTACGGCGAGTGCATCGTCGAGCAGGGCATTAACTTTTCAGGAGAAGTGTCACTGGTTGGCGCGCGCGGCCATGATGGCAGCACCGTGTTTTATCCGCTGACGCACAACCTGCATCAGGATGGCATTTTGCGTACCAGCGTGGTTTTCCCGCAGGCCAATGCCGAACAGCAGCAGCAAGCCGAAGAGATGCTTTCGGCGGTCATGCACGAACTGAACTACGTCGGCGTGATGGCGATGGAGTGCTTTGTCACCCCATCCGGGCTGCTGATTAACGAGCTGGCACCGCGAGTTCATAACAGCGGCCACTGGACGCAAAACGGCGCCTCAATCAGCCAGTTTGAACTGCATCTGCGCGCGGTAGTGGATTTACCGTTGCCGCCGCCGGTGGTCAACAGCCCATCGGTGATGATCAACCTGATTGGCAGCGATCTCAATTACGACTGGCTGAAGCTGCCGCTGGTTCATCTGCACTGGTACGACAAAGAGGTGCGTCCGGGGCGTAAAGTGGGTCACCTGAACCTCAACGACAGCGATACCGCTCGTCTGAGCGCCACGCTGGAAGCACTGGTTCCGCTGTTGCCGCCGGAATATGCCAGCGGCATCGCCTGGGCGCAGTCAAAACTGCAATGATCCTGGTTCCGTACGCTGGCGGCCATCGCCAGCGTTTTAAAAAAGATAAATATGAGCACTGTGCTGGAATAATAGTGCCGGCATCCTGATACATATTCAAAAAGCGATTAGCTCCCGCCTTGATCTCCGTGGCTTCGGGCGTAAAATCTGCACGCGGCGGTTACCGCCCGCATTTTGCAGAAGGAAGCCCCATGAACGACACCACGGATTACCTGGCTATCCTGCGTGATACCACTCCCCTTATTGATGTCCGCGCACCGGTTGAGTTTCAACAAGGTGCCATGCCTGGCGCCATTAATCTGCCGCTGATGAATGACAGCGAGCGCGCCGCCGTCGGCACCTGCTACAAAAAAGCGGGGCCGGAGGCAGCGTTGCGTCTGGGCCATCAGTTGGTTCAGGGCGAATTACGAGAACTACGCATACAGGCATGGTTACAGGCCTGCGCGGAAAATCCACGCGGTTATCTCTGTTGCGCGCGCGGCGGCCAGCGTTCGCACATCGTACAGCAGTGGTTACGCGAGCGAGGGGTTGACTATCCGCTGGTCGCCGGCGGCTACAAAGCACTACGCCAGGCAGCGATAGAAGCGACACAACAGCGTTTGCAGCGCCCGCTGTTGCTGATTGGCGGCTGTACTGGCAGCGGCAAAACGTTACTGGTGGCATCCCGGCGAAACGGGATCGATCTTGAGGGGCTTGCCCGCCATCGCGGCTCATCGTTTGGCCGCACGCTGCAAGCGCAACATTCGCAGGCCAGTTTTGAAAATCAACTGGCTGCGGCACTGCTGAAAACGTCCCCCACCTTCTGGCTGCTGGAGGATGAAGGGCATGCGATTGGCGCGAACCATCTGCCATCGATACTGCGGGAACGAATGGCGCAATCACCGCTGGCGGTGGTGGAAGAGCTGTTTGAGCAACGGCTTGAGCGCCTGCGTAACGACTATTTTTTGCAGATGTCACAAGCCTTTATCCAGCGCGATGGTGAAGAAGCAGGCTGGTTGGCTTACGCAGAGTACCTGCGCCACGGTCTGTTTGCGATTCGTCGCCGTCTTGGGTTACAGCGCTTCGCGCAGCTTAGCGCCCGCCAGGAGGAAGCGCTGATTCAACAACAGCGCACCGGTAACACAAGCGCGCACTTTGCCTGGCTCGCGCCGCTGCTTGAAGAGTATTACGACCCGATGTATCGCTATCAGTTAGAAAAGCGCGCGAAAGATATTATCTTCCGCGGCAATTTCAACGAAACGGCCGCCTGGCTGGCGGCACAAAATAACCAGCAGTAATGCCGGTGAGCAAGCCGTCTACATGAACCCGCTCTTGGGATATCCATCCAGATCCAACCCGGCACTGATAGCAAATGGTGGGGAGATATTTTCAGGATAAGGTGATGAAGCATAACGAAAAGCCCCAATTTCGTGGGTAATACGCCATTCCGTTATGCCTTTTATTCATAAACATTGCCGAATTTAAACTAAACGCTAAACCCGGCAGCGCCTGACTTATCAGAAGTCGTAACGCAGACGAACGATGTTCATGTCGGCCAGAGACTTGTCGGTGCTGCTGGTGAATACGTGTTCGTAATCGACGCGGAAACCGTAGTCCAGTTGGAAGGTTATACCGACGCCGTTGTTGATACGCTGATAGTAACGGCCAGTCGTGTATTTCAGACGGTCGCCTATCACGTACGGCTGTACATATTTAAGCGCGTACTGACCAACCGGGATTTTGTAACAGGCATAATATTCACACCCAGTTCGTAGTAGCTTACCCAGCTAATATCATCAAACAGGTAGTAGTCCGACGCGAAACGGAAGCGGGTGCCGCCATCATAACCGTTACGTTTGTAAGACGTTTTATCAACGCTTCCCATCACGTTATCGAACTAGAATTAATGGTGTGTTTTTCGTTAAGAAGTTATTGAGAAATGATTAACTGCTGAACTGACGAAATAGGGCTTTGCCCTTTAGCAGACGCACACCTAGCCAGCCGCCACAGACGGAGAGCAACAGCGCGCCGCATAGTGGCAGGGTGATCCACAGCCGCCAGTCTGGCTGCCAGGGGAAATCAAAGACCCGGGTTTGCAGTACCGCCAGCGCCGTTTCTGCGCCAATGGCCGCCACCAGCCCGGAGACGGCGCCCAGTAAGGCAAATTCGCACCATAACGTGGCGCGCAACAACCGTTTTCCCGCGCCCAATGTGCGATAAACCACCAGTTCCTGGTGACGCTGACGCATTCCTACCTGAACCTGCGCCAGCAGCAGCAACAGACCGCAGGCAGTAACCAGCACCACCATCACTTCCAGCGCCCGGCTTACCTGCGCCAGCACCTGGCCGACCTGTTTTAAAATTGCGCCAATATCCAGCAGGCTAACGGTGGGGAATTCCCGGTTAAGCTGGGTCAACATGCCGTTGCCATTTTCCCAGCGGAAGCTGGTCAGCCAGCTTTGTGGCTGACCATCCAGCGCCCCTTGCGGGAATATAAAGAAGAAATTAGGTCGCATGCTTTCCCAGTCAACTTTACGCAAACTGGTAATTCTGGCGCTAAACTCCTGCGTATCTCCCATAAAGGTTACGCTGTCGCCCGGCTTCAGGCCAAGCCGTTCTGCCAGCCCCTCTTCGACAGAAACTTCACCCGATTTTGGCGGCCAGCTTCCTGCGGTGATCGGATTATGCTCCGGTCGCTGCTGCTGCCAGGTAAGATTCAGTTCACGGTTTAGCGCTTCATCCTGATTTCCCTCGGTGGATTGACCGTTAATCTGCGTCATCCTGGCCCGCACAATCGGATAGAACGATTCCGGGCGCACATGATGTTCAGCCAGGAAGGCTTTCATCGGTGCCACCTGTTCCGGCGCAATATTGATCAGGAAATAGTTTGGGCTTTCCGGCGGCAACTGCTGCTGCCAGCGATCCAGCAGATCGCCGCGCAGTACCAGCAACATCGCCAGTAACATAAAAGAGAGGGAAAATGCCGACAGTTGGCTCAGGGTTGACCACGGTTGGCGCAGCAGGCGGTTCACCGCCAGGCGCAGTGGCAACGCTTTCAGGGTTAGCCGTTTTAAAATATTGAGCAGCAGCCAGCCGACCACGCCGCACAACAATGCCAGCACCACCGCCCCCGCCAGCACCGACCACAGCAGCATACTGCCGCCCATCAGCCAGGCCAGCAGCAAAATTGCTACGGCGCAGATGACAGGAATATAGAACTTCAGCGGCCAGACGTTCGCTACCGCATCACGACGCAATACGCGCAACGGCTGCGTGGCTAACAGCAAGCGATAAGGACGCAATCCCACCAGCAGCGAAATCACTATCACCGCGCCAACTGCCCACAGCCATGGCCACAGGCTGGCAGGCGGCAGCGCAGCGGGAAGCACCGGTTTGAGCAACACCATCAACAGGTTTTCAAAGGCCAGCCCCAGCACGCCGCCCGTCACCACAGCCAGCGCCAGCACCAACAGCCACTGGCCAACAATCAGCTTGCGCAGTTGCGCGCGCCCGGCGCCAAGCGTTTTCAGCACCGCCACCAGATCGTAACGGCTGCGACAGTAGTGCCCCATCGCTACAGCCACCGCAGCAATCGCCAGCAGCAGGGTTAATAGAGCCGAAAGTAGCAGGAACTGCTGCGAACGCTGGAGCGATTTACCGAGCGCCCCTTCATCCTGCTCCATCCCGTACCAGCGATGCTCCGGTTTTAGCTGCGGCAGCAACCACTTTTCGTAGGCATCGAGCTGCGCGGGCGTACCGGCAAATTTCGCGCGCCAGCTTACCCGGCTGCCCGGCTGTACGGCGCCAGTCTTCGCCACATCCGCCGTATTCATCAGCAGACGCGGTGCCATCTGGAAAGGATTGAAACCGGAATCCGGTTCCTGAACCACTTCACCAGCGATATGTAACGTCGCATCGCCAACATCGATCGTATCGCCGATCTTCAAATTGAGTAGCGCCATCAGCCGTGGCGCCAGCAATACGCTGCCTTCCTGAGGCTTCAGCCCGGCCGGACGTGTTTGTAGCTCGCCATAAAGAGGGTAAAGATCGTCGACCGCTTTCACATCCGCCAGTTGCGGCGTATCTCCGGCGAAGGTCATGGTATTAAAGCTGATTTGCTCGCTCACCTTCAGACCGAGTTTACGCGCTTCATCCAGCCATGCCGACGGGATTTCGCGGGAACTGCGCAGCGCCCTATCACCGGCCATAAAGTCGCGGCTCTGCTGGCTTAGCCCTTTTTCCATCCGATCGCTGATATTGCCAAGCGCCAGCACACAAGCGACAGCGAGGCTAAGCGCCATCCAGACAATCAGCAGCGAGGGCGAACGCCATTCACGCCAGAACCAGCGGGCGATCATGCATCCTCCCGCAATTCGCCATTGACCAGACGTAATCGCCGGTCACAGCGCGCCGCCAGCTGCGGATCGTGTGTCACCAAAATTAACGTTGTGCCGTGCTGCTGATTCATGGAAAACAGCAGATCGGCGATTTTGTCGCCGGTCTGGCGATCGAGATTACCGGTGGGTTCATCGGCAAACAGCACGGCCGGATGGCCGTTAAAGGCGCGCGCCAATGCCACTCGCTGCTGCTCGCCGCCAGAAAGTTGCGCAGGCAGGTGATCGAGGCGCTTACCCAGCCCCAGATCTTCCAGCAGAGCTTTGGCGCTGCCGCGACTTTGTCCGCCGTTTTCTCCGCGCAATAAGGCAGGCAGTTCCACATTTTCCAGCGCGTTAAGCGTGGGGATCAACATAAATGACTGAAAAACAAAACCCACATTCTGCGCCCGCAGAGTCGCTCGCGCCTCTTCATCCATCGAATGCAGCGGCTTACCCAGCAGATGAACCTCCCCACTGCTACCATCATCCAGCCCGGCGAGGATCGCCAGCAGCGTCGATTTACCGGATCCCGATTCGCCAATCAAGGCGATGGTCTCGGCTGGTTTGACAACAAGCTCAACTCCGGTAAGGATGGAAAGCCCATGCTCCCCCTGACCGACGGACTTCTTAAGACGATGAACTTCAATAATGTTTTCCGCTGGCATTTGCCCTTCCTGTTGTTGCTTTTGTTAACCTTTCGCGCCGCGGCAGCAGACACGTTACTGATTCTGGGCGACAGCCTGAGCGCCGGTTATCGCATGGCGGCGAATGTGGCGTGGCCCGCGCTGCTCAATGACAAATGGCAGCAGAAGCCGACGGTGGTGAACGCCAGCATCAGCGGGGATACCTCGCAGCAAGGGCTATCGCGTCTGCCCGCGCTGCTTAAAGAACATCAGCCGCATTGGGTACTGGTCGAGCTGGGCGGTAACGATGGCCTTCGCGGTTTTGCGCCGCAACAGACAGAACAGACGCTGCGTCAGGTGTTGCAGGCGATCAAAGCCACTAATGCAAAACCGCTGTTAATGCAAATTCGGCTGCCCGCCAACTACGGTCGTCGCTATAATGAGGCGTTCAGCGCCATTTATCCTAAGCTTGCCAAAGAGTTGGACGTCCCCCTGCTGCCATTTTTTATGGAAGAGGTCTATCTGAAACCACAATGGATGCAGGATGATGGTATTCATCCCAACCGCGATGCCCAGCCGTTTATTGCCGACTGGATGGCGACACGGCTGGCTCCTTTAGTTAAACACGACTCCTGAGCATTCAGGCACGCCCCGCAGGTAAAGTTATGCAAAAAACGGTCTTAATAACAGGATGTTCCAGCGGTATCGGTCTGGAAAGCGCACGCGAACTCAAACGCCAGGGGTTCCGCGTACTGGCTGCCTGCCGCAAAGCGGACGATGTCGCCCGCATGAACCAGGAAGGCTTTACCGGTATTTTGCTGGATCTTGACGATCCGGCGAGTGTCGAGCGCGCCGCCGATGAAGTGATCGATCTGACCAACAACCGCCTGTATGGCCTGTTCAATAATGCGGGTTACGGCGTTTACGGCCCGCTGGAAACCATCAGCCGCCAGCAGTTGGAACAGCAGTTCTCCAGTAACTTTTTCGGCACCCATCAACTGACGATGCGTCTGCTGCCCGCCATGACGCCGCACGGCGAAGGCCGCATTGTGATGACCTCATCGGTGATGGGGCTTATCTCTACACCCGGCCGCGGCGCCTATGCCGCCAGCAAGTATGCGCTTGAAGCCTGGTCCGACGCTTTGCGAATGGAGCTACGCCACAGCGGTGTCAAAGTCAGTCTGATTGAACCGGGCCCTATCCGTACCCGTTTTACCGACAACGTTAATCAGACGCAGCGCGACAAACCTGTGGAAAACCCCGGCATCGCAGCACGTTTTACCCTTGGTCCAGAGGCGGTAGTGGCAAAAGTACGCCATGCTTTTGAGAGTTCGCATCCCAAAATGCGCTATCCGGTTACGCTGGTAACCTGGGCGGTGAGTTTGCTGAAACGCCTGCTGCCTGGGCGCATGATGGATAAAATTTTGCTGGGGTGAGTTGAAGGCACAATATCCTCCCCCATGTAAGAACAATGAGTTAAAAAACAGAGAATTTCCTATGTCCGTACAGAATATTGTCAATATTACCGAAGTGAATCTGCAACAGGTGCTTGAGCAGTCGATGGCCACGCCGGTGCTGTTCTATTTCTGGTCCGATCGTAGCCAGCACTGCCAGCAACTGACACCGGTGCTGGAAAGCCTGACTGCGCAATACAATGGACAGTTTATTCTGGCGAAAGTCGATTGCGACGCCGAGCAAATAGTGGCGTCGCAATTTGGTCTGCGCGCCATTCCTACCGTCTATCTGTTCCAGAACGGCCAGCCAGTTGATGGTTTCCAGGGGCCGCAGCCGGAAGAGGCCATCCGCGCATTGCTGGATAAAGTCCTGCCGCGTGAAGAGGAACTGAAAGCACAACAGGCGATGCAACTGATGCAGGAAGGCAAGCACGCCGAAGCGTTGCCGCTGCTGAAAGAGGCCAGGCAGCTTTCACAACAAAACAGTGAAATCGGCCTGCTGCTGGCGGAGACACTGATTGTATTGAACCACGCGGATGAAGCCGAAAACGTGCTGAAAACCATTCCGTTACAGGATCAGGATACCCGCTATCAGGGCCTGGTCGCGCAAATTGAACTGCTGAAAAAAGCCGCCGATACGCCGGAAATACAGCAGTTACAAAAACAGGTAGCCGATAACCCGCAGGACGCGCTGCTGGCAACGCAACTCGCGCTGCAACTGCATCAGGTCGGGCGCAACGAAGAAGCGCTGGAGTTGCTGTTCAGCCATCTGCGCAAAGATCTTAGTGCCGCCGACGGCGAAGCGCGTAAAATGCTGCAAGAAATCCTTGCCGCGCTGGGAACCGGCGACGCACTGGCCTCGAAATACCGCCGCCAGCTTTATTCCCTGCTCTACTAATTCACCCCGCTAAATTTGGCGATCGTGCTGTTTTGATCGCCAAATAGGGCTAAGATGGCATCAAATTAAACAGGAGGTTTTTTTGATGCCAATCGTCATTCTGGTTCTTATCTTTGTCGCGCTGGTGGTGGTTATTTCCGGCGTCAAAATCGTACCGCAAGGTTTCCAGTGGACGGTAGAACGCTTTGGCCGCTTTACCCGAACTCTGCAGCCGGGTCTGAGCCTGGTGGTGCCGTTTATGGATCGTATTGGTCGTAAGATCAATATGATGGAGCAGGTTCTCGATATCCCCTCGCAAGAAATTATCTCGAAAGATAACGCTAACGTCACCATCGACGCGGTCTGTTTTATTCAGGTTATTGATGCGCCGCGCGCCGCTTATGAAGTCAGCAATCTGGAACTGGCTATCATCAATCTGACGATGACCAACATTCGTACGGTGCTCGGCTCGATGGAGCTGGACGAGATGCTCTCGCAGCGCGACAGCATCAACACACGCCTGCTGCATATTGTCGATGAGGCCACTAATCCGTGGGGGGTGAAGGTAACACGTATTGAGATCCGCGACGTTCGCCCACCGGCAGAACTGATTGCCTCGATGAACGCGCAGATGAAAGCCGAACGTACCAAACGCGCTTATATTCTTGAAGCGGAAGGGGTTCGCCAGGCGGAAATTCTCAAAGCCGAAGGGGAAAAACAGTCGCAGATTTTGAAAGCAGAAGGCGAGCGTCAATCAGCATTCCTGCAAGCAGAAGCGCGTGAACGTTCTGCCGAAGCAGAGGCTCGCGCAACGCAGATGGTTTCGGAAGCCATTGCCGCCGGGGATATTCAGGCGGTGAATTACTTTGTGGCGCAGAAATACACCGAAGCTTTGCAACAGATCGGCTCTGCGAATAACAGCAAAGTGGTGATGATGCCGCTGGATGCCAGCAGCCTGATGGGCTCGATCGCCGGGATCGCTGAGCTTATCAAAGACAGCACCAGCGAGCGGACTAAACGATGATCGTGCTGCTGCTCGAACACACCCACTTCGCCTGGCTGGTGCTGGGCGGATTGCTGCTCGCCGCCGAAATGCTCGGCGGTAATGGCTACTTGTTGTGGAGCGGCGTGGCGGCAGTGATCACCGGTTTACTGGCGTGGATCATCCCTTTCAGTTGGGAGTGGCAAGGCGTGCTATTTGCCTTGCTCACCCTGCTGGCGGCCTGGCTATGGTGGAAATGGCTCAGTTGCCGATTGAAACAGCAGAAACCCGCCGATGCCTCGCTTAATCTTCGCGGGCAACAACTGGTAGGACGCCGCTTTCAACTGGATAACGCACTGGTTAATGGGCATGGTCATATGCGCGTCGGCGACAGCTCGTGGCCGGTCAGCGCCGACGACGATCTCGCCGCTGGCACGCGCGTCGAAGTAATTGCCGTGGAAGGCATTACGCTGCGGGTTAAAGCCGTGAGCGAATAGCGCTCAACCCATCGCGTGATGGCAGCAGCCGGAAAGGTTATCAATAATCGGGCACTCGGCACTGTCATCGCCAGGGCAGGAATCCGCCAGCGCCAACAGTTGCGTGCGCATGACCTGTAATTCTTTAATATGCCGCTCAATCTCCGCCACTTTTTGCAATGTCCGGGCTTTTACATCGGCGCTGTGGCGGGCCGGATCGTTGAACAACGTCACCAGCTCGCCACACTCTTCAAGGTTAAAACCAACCTGTCGCGCCTGGCGCAGCAGCGTCAGTTCGTTCAGATGCTGCTGGCTGTAGCTGCGATAGCCGTTCTCGCTGCGCAGCGGCGGCGTCACCAGCCCTTTCTCTTCATAAAAACGAATCGCTTTGCTGGTTAAACCGGTTTTTTTTGCCACATCGCTGATATTCATTTTTTCACCTTGTCAAAGGCCGCGCGTCAGAGAATACGTTAGCACAATAAATCGCTAAAAACCGCCTTGACCTTCCCCTTGATGGAAGGTTTAAGCTTCATGTTACTCAGTATTGAAGCATCACAACCAAGGAGATCTACCATGTCTCATACCATAGAACTAAAGCTGGATGGCCTTTCCTGCGGTCATTGCGTTAAACGCGTCAAAGAGAGTCTGGAAAAACGCCCCGATGTTGAACAGGCGGATGTGACCATTGAACGTGCGGAAGTCACCGGCAGCGCCAGCGCTGAGGCGCTGATCGCGACCATTAAAGAAGCCGGATACGGCGCGAGCTTAAGCCACCCAAAGGCTAAACCGCTGGCAGAGTCATCGCTCCCGTCGGAAGCACTGACAGCGGCCACACATGAGCTTCCGGCAGCCGGCGACCTTGATGACAGCCAACAGCTATTGATCAACGGCATGAGCTGCGCCAGTTGTGTTTCCCGGGTACAAAAAGCCTTGCAGGCCGTACCGGGCGTGACGCAGGCACGGGTCAACCTGGCGGAGCGCACCGCGTTAGTCATGGGTAGCGCGCCCGCCGCTGAATTAGTCAGTGCCGTAGAGCAAGCGGGCTACGGCGCTGAAGCGATAGAAGACGATATTAAACGCCGCGAGCGCCAGCAGGAAACCGCGCTCGCTACCATGAAGCGCTTCCGCTGCCAGGCGATTGTCGCGCTGGTGGTCGGCGTGCCCATCATGGTCTGGGGCATGATGGGCGACAATATGATGGTCACCGACAGTAACCGCGCCCTGTGGCTGTTTATCGGTCTGATTACCCTGGCGGTGATGATTGTCGCCGGTGGGCATTTCTACTCCAGCGCGTGGAAAAGTCTGCGTAATGGCTCCGCCACCATGGATACGCTGGTGGCGCTGGGAACCGGTGCAGCCTGGCTCTATTCGATGAGCGTTAATATCTGGCCGCAGTGGTTCCCGATGGAAGCCCGCCATCTTTATTACGAAGCGAGCGTGATGATTATCGGCCTGATTAATCTCGGCCATATGCTGGAAGCCCGTGCCCGCCAGCGTTCATCGAAAGCGCAGGAACGCTTACTGGATTTAACACCGCCAACCGCGCGGGTCGTCACCGATGACGGCGAGAAAAATCTGCCACTGGCGGAAGTACAGCAGGGAATGACATTGCGTCTTACCACCGGCGATCGCGTGCCGGTCGACGGTGAAATCAGCGAGGGCGAAGCCTGGTTTGATGAAGCGATGCTGACCGGCGAACCCGAGCCACAAGAAAAAAGTATCGGCGAAAGCATTCACGCCGGGACGGTGGTGCAGGATGGTAGCGTGCTGTTTACCGCCAGCGCGGTCGGTAGCCACACCACACTTTCTCGCATCATCCGGATGGTGCGTCAGGCGCAAAGCAGCAAGCCGGAGATTGGTCAACTGGCTGACCGTATTTCGGCAGTATTTGTGCCGGTAGTGGTCGCTATCGCGCTGCTCAGCGGCGCAATCTGGTACTTCGCTGGTCCTGCGCCGCAAATCGTCTATACGCTGGTGATCGCCACTACCGTGCTGATTATTGCCTGTCCGTGCGCGCTGGGACTGGCAACGCCGATGTCGATTATCTCCGGCGTCGGTCGCGCCGCTGAATTTGGCGTGCTGGTACGCGATGCCGATGCCCTGCAACGCGCCAGTACGCTGGATACGATTGTGTTTGATAAAACCGGCACCCTAACGCGCGGCAAGCCGGAAGTGGTCAGTGTGAAAACGCTGTATGGCGATGATTCGGCGGCGCTGCGTCTGGCGGCGGCACTGGAGCAAGGTTCCAGCCACCCGCTGGCGCGGGCGTTCGTGGAAAAAGCGGGCAGCGATGCGCTGCCGACGGTTAATCAATTTCGCACGTTACGCGGGCTGGGCGTCAGCGGTATTGTCGATGGACGCACTGTATTGCTCGGCAATCAGGCTCTGCTGGCAGAGCAGAATGTGGGTACCCGCGCGCTTGACGATGAGATAGCCACTCAGGCCAGTCTCGGAGCAACGCCAGTGCTGCTGGCGGTAGATGGCGTCACCGTAGCGCTATTCGCTATTCGCGATCCGCTGCGCGATGACAGCGTGGAAGCCTTGCAACGCCTGTACCGCGCCGGTTATCGCCTGGTGATGCTTACCGGTGATAATCCCATTACGGCCAACGCGATTGCCAAAGAGGCCGGGATTGATGAGGTAATTGCCGGCGTTCTACCTGACGGCAAAGCCGAGGCGATCAAAAACCTACAACGGCAGGGCCGCCAGGTGGCGATGGTGGGTGATGGCATAAACGACGCGCCCGCGCTGGCGCAGGCCAATGTCGGGATCGCCATGGGCAGCGGCAGCGATGTAGCCATTGAAACTGCCGCGATTACGTTGATGCGCCATAGCTTGCTGGGTGTGGCTGATGCGCTGGCGATTGCCAAAGCGACGCTGCGCAATATGAAGCAAAACCTGCTGGGGGCGTTTGTCTATAACTCGCTGGGAATTCCCATTGCCGCCGGAATTCTCTGGCCGCTGACCGGCACCCTGCTCAACCCGGTTGTGGCGGGTGCAGCAATGGCGCTTTCCTCCATTACGGTGGTCAGCAACGCCAACCGTCTGCTGCGTTTTAAACCTCGCCATTAGCCAGTCGATGTTGCCCCGCCGTGCAGACGGCGGGGTTTGCACCTTACAGCCCGCCGCGTTAGCATGGGGTTTTTCTCCCGGAAAGCGCGTATGACTCTGTTTCAACGATTGAAAAACTTTTTTTTCGCGCTTCGTGTGCGCCGCTATCGCTGGCCGGCAATAGATATCACGCTGCCCGGCGGCCAGCATCTGCACCTGGTCGGCAGTATTCATATGGGCACCTATGGCATGTCGCCGCTGCCGGAATTGCTGCTGCACAAACTGCGTCATGCCGACGCGCTGATCGTTGAAGCGGATATTGCCAGTTCCGATTCCCCTTTTGATAACCTTCCTCCCGCTGCACCGCTCGAAGAGCGCCTGAATCCACAGATCCTGAGCCAGCTTGAGCAGACGCTGCAAACCCTTTCGCTGTCGCGCGAGGAGTTTGAACAGCGCCCGGCCTGGCATATCGCGCTGGTGCTTCAGGCTACCCAGGCTCAACGGCTGGGGCTACGCCCGGAGTATGGCGTCGATTATCAACTGTTGCAGGAGGCCCAGCAGCATCAGATCAGCGTGCTGGAGCTGGAAGGTACCACCAGCCAACTGGATATCCTGCGCCAGTTACCCGATGACGGCATCGAACTGCTACAGGACACTTTAACGCACTGGCATGAAAATGCGCGCCTGTTACAGGTGATGATGAGCTGGTGGCTGGAAACGCCGCCTGCCGCAGAGCAGCTCAGCTTGCCATCAACCTTCAGCCAGCCACTGCATGATGTTCTGATGCATCAGCGTAATCAGGCGTGGTGCGATCGCCTGTTTGCGTTGCCGCCGGGGCGTTATGTGGTGGCAGCCGGCGCGCTTCATCTCTATGGCGATGGCAATCTTCCGGCGCTACTGCAACAACGGATGGCGCAATAGCGCAAGATGGTACTATTTTTGTTGACGCACACAGGCGTATGCTTATGGCGTGAAATGACTGTGGTAAGAAGGATTTGCTATGACTCCCGCCGTGAAATTACTCGAAAAAAACAATATCTCTTTTCAGGTGCACACTTACGATCACGATCCCAACGAAACTAATTTTGGCGATGAAGTGGTGCGCAAGCTGGGGCTGAATGCCGATCAGGTCTATAAAACGCTGCTGGTGGCGATTAACGGCGATATGAAACATCTGGCCGTGGCGGTTACGCCGGTCGCTGGTCAACTGGATTTGAAAAAGGTCGCCAAAGCGCTGGGGGCAAAAAAAGTGGATATGGCCGATCCGATGGCCGCACAGCGCAGTACCGGTTATCTGGTGGGCGGCATCAGCCCGCTAGGGCAGAAAAAGCGCCTGCCGACGCTGATTGACGCACCGGCGCAGGAGTTCACCTCAATTTACGTTTCCGGCGGCAAACGCGGGCTGGATATTGAACTGGCGGCGAGCGATCTGGCAAAAATGCTGGACGCGAAATTTGCCGATATCGCCCGCCGCGATTAACGTTTATCCCCTAAATAATTCGAGTTGCAGGAAGACGGCGACGCAGCGACAAATTCGTAGGGAACGAATTTGCCCAACCGAAGGTTGGCCTCCGGTGAGAGACAGGATGTCTCTCAGTAATCCCCATGCGCTTACTCCAGTAAGTGACTGGGGTGAGCGACAAATCTGCCGGGAGCAGATTTGAACGCTGTAAGCAACAGCCCCGAAGGGGTAAGGCTCAGGGATGAGCCGAATAAAAAAGCCAACGCACATGCAACTTGAAGTATGACGGGTATATGAGCTGGTTACTGCCAGCTCACTTCCCCTTTCGGTTCGAAAGCCGCCGCATCCAGTGGCGAGTTTTTCTGAATAAACTCTTTCAGCACTTCAGCATCGATAAAACCGGTATTCACATAGCCCGCTTTATCATCAAGACGCGGATAACCATCACCGCCGGTGGCGTTGAAACTTAGCGTTGCCAGGCGATACGTTTTCGCTGCATCAACCGGTTCACCTTTGATCTTCAGATCGTTGAGCTTGCCGTCTTTCGCGACAAAACTGACGTTGGCAAACTGCGGATAGGCGCCGGAATCTGGCTTCATCTGCGCCACAGCAGTGAGATAATCTGTCAGCTCTTTGCCGGTCAGCGTAGCGTAAACCAGCGTGTTACCGAACGGCTGCACTTTCAGCACATCTTTATAAGTGATGTCGCCCGCGTCAATGGAATCACGCACTCCGCCGCCGCTCATCACCGCCAGATCTGCACCAGTGCGTGCCATTTGCCCAGCCAGAATCACCCGCGCCAGGTTGGTTTGCACAAAACGGACTTTGCTGCGATCCCCTTCCAGGTGACCAGTGGAGTTGCCGATTTTCACCTCCAGCTGTGCTTTGCCTTTGTTCTGGAACGGTGTCAGCAGCGACAACATCTGTGGGTTTTCAGTAATTTCCGGCGTGTAGAGGACGCGCTCACTTTTGCCGTTATCGTAGGTGACTTTCTTCTTCAGATTGACCGGAATCAGTTGATAACGCACCAGTTTCATCTCACCGTTGCGGAACTGGAAATCGGCGCGACCAACATATTTACCCCATTCATGGGCCTGCACAATCCAGATACCGTTTTGCTGATCGGGCGCACAGGGCGTTCCTGGCACGTAATCGACCTGCTTTTTGTTTTCGGAAGCCATGCATACGGGATCTTGTGAGTGACCACCCACAATCATCGCCAGCGCCCCTTTCGGCAGGCTGCGCGCCATCTCCACATCGCCCGGTGCATTCGAGCCGTGCTCGCCATTGTCATAGTGACCCATATGAGTGGTGGCGATGATCACGTCCGGTTTTTCGTTCTGCTGGAGCTCCTGAATCACCAGCTTCGCTTCCTCGGCAGGCTTATGGAATTCAATATCGGTGAAAAACTCCGGGTTGCCGATTTTAGCGGTGTCATCAGTGGTTAAACCGATCACGGCAATCTTCAGTCCCTGGCGATTAAAGATCATCCACGGCTTAAACAGGCGCTCACCGGTACTTTTCTGATAAATATTGGCGGAGAGGAACGGGAACTTCGCCCACTTCTCCTGCTGACGCAACACGCTGAGCGGATTATCGAATTCATGGTTGCCGACAGCCATGGCGTCATAACCAATCAGGTTCATGCCGCGAAAATCCGGTTCAGCATCCTGTAAATCGGATTCGGGTACGCCAGTATTGATGTCGCCGCCGGAGAGCAGCAGTACGCTGCCACCTTCGGCTGCCACCTCTTTACGAATACCATCCACCAGCGTCTTTTGCGCCGACAGCCCATATTCGCCGTAATCACTGCGCCAGAAGTGGCCGTGGTGATCGTTGGTATGCAGGATGGTGACGTTATAAGTTTTGTCCTGCTCGTATGCCTGCACCTGCCAGCTTGCCATGCCCAACGTTGCCAGTAGCGCCAACGTGGTGCTCTTTGGTAGCCAATTCATGCTTCTCTCCCTGACCCATTGATAAAAACCCGAAATTACAATGCTAAACAATAATAGACAAATATGTTTTCAGCATTGAGACTTCCTTCAAAGCATCCACGCAGGTAATGTTAGTCGGATAACGATTACCGTTCTTCTTTCCTCTTCTGACAAAACATACGTGGTATTTATGGCAATCAGTGAAACGTCGCAGACTCCTCCGGTCGCGCGCACCTCGTTCGGTATTCTTGGTGCAATCAGCCTTTCGCACCTGCTTAACGATATGATCCAGTCGCTGCTGCTGGCGATTTACCCGCTGCTACAAGCCGATTTTTCTCTGTCATTTGTGCAGATTGGGTTTATCACCCTCACCTTCCAGGTTGCCTCCTCGCTGCTGCAACCGGTGGTCGGTTACTGGACAGATAAACATCCAATGCCGTGGTCGTTGCCCATTGGTATGTGTTTTACCCTCAGCGGGCTGGTGCTGCTGGCACTGGCGGGTAATTTTACAACGGTGCTGATTGCCGCGGCGCTGGTCGGTACTGGCTCTTCGGTGTTCCATCCAGAATCGTCGCGCGTGGCGCGGATGGCTTCCGGCGGCCGTCACGGGCTGGCACAGTCCATTTTTCAGGTAGGCGGTAATTTTGGTGCCTCGCTCGGCCCGTTGCTGGCGGCGGTGATCGTTGCGCCCTACGGTAAAGGCAATGTCGCCTGGTTTGTGTTAGCCGCCCTGCTGGCGATCATCGTGCTGATGCAGGTGAGCCGCTGGTATGCAGCCCAGCACCGGGTGAATAAAGGGAAAAAGATTGCTGCGGTGAATAATCCACTGCCACGCAATAAAGTGGTGCTGGCAGTCTGCATCCTGCTGATTCTGATTTTCTCCAAATACTTCTATATGGCCAGTATCAGCAGCTATTTCACCTTTTACCTGATGTACAAGTTCGATTTATCCGTGCAAAACGCGCAGATGCATCTGTTCATCTTCCTGTTTGCGGTTGCCGCAGGCACCGTTATCGGCGGGCCTTTGGGCGATAAGATCGGTAGAAAGTATGTGATTTGGGGCTCTATTCTCGGGGTTGCTCCTTTCACGCTGGTTTTACCCTATGCATCTCTGTTCTGGACCGGAATTTTGACGGTGATAATTGGTTTTGTTCTTGCATCAGCTTTCTCCGCCATCCTGGTTTATGCCCAGGAGCTGTTACCAGGCCGTATTGGCATGGTTTCCGGGCTGTTTTTTGGTTTCGCCTTTGGTATGGGTGGGCTTGGTGCTGCGGTACTGGGTCTGGTTGCCGATCACACCAGCATCGATTTGGTCTACAAAATATGTGCTTTCCTGCCATTACTCGGAATTCTGACGATATTCCTGCCCGATAATCGCCCACAACATTGATTTCCTTGCGGCCAAAATCCCTCTTTGGCCGCTGCTTTTTGTTGTATTTCCTTACCTATCACACGATTTCTGTTTCAGATGACCCTGTTATCCTTTTTTTTCTTCCAAATCGCTATTTTCTTCATAATTCAATAATTATTCATAAACATACTGGCAAAAATTGTCATAAACTGTAACTCAGCTAGCGGTCATCGACCGTGGGATCCACGCATCAACGAAAGGAGACGGAATGCATCACACCACACCGCTTATCACCACCATTGTCGGTGGCCTTGTACTGGCCTTTATTCTCGGCATGCTTGCCAATAAACTGCGAATTTCTCCTCTGGTGGGTTACTTGTTAGCGGGTGTGCTGTCCGGGCCGTTTACACCGGGCTTTGTCGCCGATACTCAACTGGCGTCCGAACTGGCGGAATTAGGTGTGATTCTGCTGATGTTCGGCGTTGGGTTGCACTTCTCATTAAAGGATTTGATGGCGGTAAAGTCGATCGCCATTCCCGGAGCGATTGCGCAAATTGCCGTCGCGACGCTGCTGGGTATGGCGCTTTCCGTACTGTCGGGTTGGTCTCTTATGACCGGTATTGTCTTTGGGTTATGTCTTTCCACCGCCAGTACGGTGGTGTTGTTGCGCGCGCTTGAGGAGCGACAGCTTATCGACAGCCAGCGCGGGCAAATCGCCATCGGCTGGCTGATTGTTGAAGATCTGGTGATGGTGCTGACACTGGTGCTGCTACCCGCCGTCGCCGGGATGATGGAAAAAGACAACGTTGGGCTGACATCGCTGGCGCTGGATATGAGCATCACCATCGGTAAAGTGGTGGCTTTTATCGCCATAATGATGCTGGTTGGCCGCCGTCTGGTGCCGTGGATCATGGCGCGTAGCGCCGCAACCGGTTCGCGCGAACTGTTTACTCTCTCCGTGCTGGCACTGGCGCTCGGCATCGCCTTTGGTGCCGTCGAACTGTTTGATGTCTCCTTCGCCCTTGGCGCATTCTTCGCCGGTATGGTGCTGAATGAATCCGAGCTCAGCCATCGGGCGGCGCACGACACTCTGCCGCTGCGCGACGCGTTTGCGGTGCTGTTCTTTGTCTCCGTCGGTATGCTGTTCGACCCGATGATCCTGATCGAACAGCCGCTGGCGGTGCTCGGCACGATGGCGATCATCATCTTCGGTAAATCGGTGGCCGCCTTCTTCCTGGTGCGCCTGTTTGGCCACTCGCCGCGCACCGCGCTGACCATTGCCGCCAGCCTGGCGCAGATTGGTGAGTTCGCTTTTATCCTGGCAAGCCTGGGGATGTCGCTGGGACTGCTACCACAGGCCGGGCAAAACCTGGTGCTGGCGGGCGCTATCCTGTCGATTATGCTCAACCCGGTGCTGTTTACGCTGCTGGAGAAGTACCTCAACAAAAACGAGACGCTGGAAGAACAAACGCTGGAAGAAGCCATTGAAGAAGAGAAGCAGATCCCGGTGGATATCTGCAACCATGCGCTGCTGGTTGGGTTTGGCCGCGTCGGTAGCCTGCTGGGCGAAAAACTGATGGCGCAGGGTATTCCGCTGGTGGTGATTGAAACCTCGCGCACCCGAGTGGATGAGTTGCGCGCGCGTGGGATCCGCGCCGTACTGGGCAATGCCACCAATGAAGAGATCATGAATCTGGCGCATCTTGACTGCGCCCGCTGGCTGCTGCTGACCATTCCGAATGGTTACGAAGCCGGGGAGATTGTCGCAACCGCGCGTGAGAGATGCCCGGACATTGAAATTATTGCCCGCGCGCATTACGACGATGAAGTGGATTACATTACCGAGCGCGGCGCCAACCAGGTGGTGATGGGTGAACGCGAAATCGCCAATACCATGATAACGCTGCTGGAGAAACCGCCGGTTGAAGAAGCAGTGACGGGCTAACGCCTGCTTCTTTGTCAGATCAGTCTTCGGGCGGCCTGCTCTATGCCGTTGAAGATCGCCTCGCTGATGTGTGAAGGGAATCCCGCCGGGAGCAGGCTACGCGCTTCACTGAGTACCCCCGGGGTTTTATCATGAAACTCAGCTAACAGCGCCGTCATTCGCTCCTCGCTGAACCCACATTTTTTGGCCGTCTCCAGAAAATTACGCGGATAAATCATATTCCAGTCGTATTTTTTTCCGCCCTTCCCCGTTGAATGCAATGCCATCGCCATTTTTATATCCTGGCGCGCCAACCCCTGCCCACCGATCAATGGGTAACAAGACAAAATATCGTAGAGTGGCGTAAGCCGATATCCACCACCGGGCATTATTGCAACAGAATAGTTCTTCGCATGACCATCACTTGCCGCCAGCAGCCAGAATAAAATATGCGAGCGCATAAATTTCTCCCGGTCCTGCTCTGCGTCATCGGAGCCCAGTAGAAAATGCATAATTTCCACAATGCCCGGTCCGCCATCACCCTCATATTTTTTCGTTGAGGGGTAACCTAACGCCTGGCAGAGATCTTCCTGTGGAAGCCGTGCAATCCAGCGGTTGTCGTCGACAAATCGACGATCAAAGCGCGTAACCGCCAGCGCTCTGGTTTGTGGCGTGGTGATGATTTCACAGTCAGGCGTTTCAATGCCATACAGGCGAACCAGCAGCATACTCAACCACTCATTCTCGCAACTCTCGCGAAGATCCAGCTTGTAACTGTGGCCCTGAATCTCGCCAACCGGCAGTTTAAAAATATGCGTGGTGGGCGTAACGCCTGTCGGGATTTGCCAGCCATCCTGGTAACGAAGCAGCGCGGTTTTCTCCTGCGCACCCGCGATTGAAATACGAAAATCCCGTTGCTGCTGTGCTAAAAGTCGGGAAGTGCTGAGATACCCAGCCAGCACCTCACCCAGTTGCTCGTCATTCAGACGCTCACCGGTGATCTGTTCAATATTTTGGATTGCGTCGTCAGCCGGCTGCAAAATGAGCGCTCCAACACAGTCACGCCCTATTTCGTACAACAAATCAAAAGGTTGTAGAGATCTGGCTTGGTAACGGCTGGCGATTCGCTCCCGGATTTCACGACTATCGGGTAACAGATTGTCAAAGTAATTAAATACCACTTCACCAGAATACTCCGCCGCACGTAACGGCATGGAAAGTGAGACAGGGCGGGCTCCCGACATCTCTAACCACGCCTGATGGTATTGAAAGGTATTCGCACCGCTATTGTGTTGTACTAATGACCCCACCAGGTAGCCATTCATGTACACCGACAACCCTCTCATTTACCACTCCTCCTTCCAACCCTGCTGCCGTGTTTTTTCGCCCCGGGTCTCGAGATGAAGCTCCATATTCATCGCTGACAGGATTTTAAAAAGCGTATCAATCTGGGTTTTCGCCGGACTATTTTCAAATTTCGAGATGGTTTCCTGGCGCAACCCGACCTTTTCAGCCAGCAATCCCTGCGGTAATTTTTTCGTTTTCCGGACATCTTTCAGAAAAATAGCTAACTGCTCAGGAGAGGTTATTTTCATCATTTCCGCCATCTACTTTTATGGGCGCTTGCGCATACAACTAAATTTATTAGCGTTAGCGCATAAAATCAAGTTTATGTGCACTAGCAAATAAAAATGGTTTTATGCGCACTTGCACATAAAACCACATTTATTCACACTCGCGCATAAGAAAACCGGCAAACAATACTTTACCGGTTTGTGTCGGAACATTGTTGGAAAATCAACGCTCCCAGTACGCCTCTTCGAGGCTGTCTTCCCGCTCCGGCAAGCCACGGCTTAAGCGCGGCGAATGCTGGTTCAGCACCTGATAGCTCACGCGGTTGGCGTATTTGCACACCTGCGCCAGAGAGGAATAGGTCAGCCAGTTGAATTTATGTTTGCTGGAATTCGGCACATTAGTGCGATGGTAATTGTTCGCGGTAATGTCGTGCAGCAACGCCGCCAGCGCGCCATCACCCGCGCCGTTGGTGTTCATGATCTTCTCAGGCCCCCCCATGTAAGGGGCAATGTGCGAGTAGATACGCTGCGGGTTCTGGCAATCTTTATGGCGCATCGCCCGGCTGAACTCATACTGGTTGAACTCGGCAATTGCTCCCGGTAGCAGAGGATGCTGGGTTTTGCGCTTCATATCATCTTCGGTAAAACCGGCCATATACAGACCAATCGGCCCGGCGGTGCACAGTACCAGATCCACCCAGTCCAGAGCTTTATCGGCGGCCAACAGAGGATCGCTTTCGCCGGTCAGCGCGTGGCCTTCCTCTTCGTTCATCGCCAGAATTGAGACATTTTCTTTGAGAAAATCACGCCACCACTGCGGATTATCGGCTATCACATATTTAGTGCCCAGCGTCAGCACCACCGGCACGTTATGCTTTTTGGCATAGGCTACGGCTTGCAGAGTGGCATCCGGCATCGGCTCGCCAGGATTGCAACGCACCAGATATGAAGAGAGCACCAGCGCAGACGCGCCCGCAATCACCGATTCCGGAATGCTCTCCGGGCGAAGCTGGTTCATCTGTCCGGGGCTGATGGCAAACGTCCGCTCGCCGCTGTCGCTGATCAGCGTAAAGCAACGACCAATCGCACCCTCCACGCCTTGTAGATAGTTCAGATCGGTACGACTGGAGGTATTGCACAGATAACGGTAGGCGTAGCTGCCGATTTTCACGTTGTCGCACATCACGCCGAGCAGCACAGAACGGTCATCGGCCAGCACCGAGTAGTTATGCATGGTATTACCGATCGTACCGCCAGCAAACTGATGGGTGATCAGATCGTTACTCACCAGTTGCTGGTACAGCGCTTCGGCCACATCATCGGCGATCACCAGCGAATGCCCGGTGCTCAGGCCATAACGTGAGATAAACGAATCGTCCACTTTCGCCTCGATATCCACCAGAGTCTGATCGATACCGACCACCCAGCAGGTGCCGACTTCATTTTCTGGCTGGATTTGTTGCAATAACGGATCGCGGGCGTTAACGGGAAAATAGTGTTTGGATTTACGTTTACCGGGAAATTTCATGGTTGTAATAAGCGCTGAACATAAGGGCTGAGAATGTTAACACATTCTCAGCCCAGCGGGAGATCAGCGATATTTGGCCGTCAGGTTGACCATCATTTCGATATGCTCTGGTGAATCATTCAGCGCTGGTATGTATTCATATTTCTCGCCGCCCGCCTCAAGGAAAAACTCACGGTTTTGCACCGCGATCTCCTCCAGTGTCTCCAGGCAGTCTGCGGCAAAACCTGGCGACATCACCTGGATATGTTTCACCCCTTTCTCACCCAGCATTTTCAGCGTTTCATCGGTGTACGGTGTCAACCAGGGTTCGCGACCAAAGCGCGACTGGAAGGTCATCATCACTTTTTCCGGCGGCAGATCGAGCGCCGAGACCAGTTCACGCGTGGTATCACGGCAGCGCTGCGGGTAGTCGTCCCCTTCCGCCGCGTAACGCTGTGGAATGCCGTGATAAGAGAGCAGCAACAGATCCGGCTCGCCGTGCCTGGCGAAAGAGGCGCGCACACTGTTTGCCAGCGCCGAAATGTAATCCGTATCGTCGGCGTAATCGCGGATAAAGGAGATGCCTGGAATATGGCGTTTCTTCGCCAGAATTCGCGCCAGTTCGTCCCATACCGCCGCCACCGTTGAGCAGGAATATTGCGGATAGAGTGAGAGCACCACAATATGGTCAACATCCTGTTCCAGCAGGGCATCCACGGCGCTTTCCAGCGACGGTGAACCGTAGCTCATGCCGAGCGCCACGGGAACGTCTGGCAACCGCGCCGCCAACGCCTGCTGCTGCCTGCGGCTGTAAACCATCAGCGGCGAACCGTCTTCCATCCAGACAGATTGGTAGAGTTTTGCCACGCGCGGTGAACGAATCGGCAGGATCACACCGCGTAATAACGGCCACCACAGCAAGCGCGAGGTATCAACAACACGTCTGTCGCTTAAAAACTGCCGCAGATAACGTTTTACTGCTGCCGGAGTGGGTGCATCTGGGGTGCCAAGATTGGCAAGCAGGATGCCGGTTTTCGCCTGACTCATTCACGCCTCTTAACCTTTTGAATGGTTGGTAATTGTAGCGTAAAAGCGTTTAAACGGAACCAATTGCAGCGAAAGGTAAGATGAGAAATATTCTCACCCGGAGGGATCCGGGTGAGAATACGCGCTTAGCCGAGGATTTTTTCCAGTTCTGCGCGTACATCAGCAACGGCTTTGGTGCCGTCCACTTTAGCGTATTTGGTGTTACCCGCCTGCGCTTCTTTCTGGTAGTAGCCGATCAGCGGCGCGGTCATCTGATGGTATTCCACCAGACGTTTACGCACGGTTTCTTCCTGATCGTCTTTACGTGTAGTCAGCTCTTCGCCGGTCACATCATCTTTGCCTTCTACTTTCGGCGGATTGAATTTGATGTGATAAACGCGGCCGGAAGCGGCGTGTACGCGACGACCCACGATACGATCAACGATCAGCGCGTCCGGAACATCGAATTCCAGTACGTAATCAACGGCGATGCCAGCTTCTTTCATGGCATCCGCTTGCGGAATGGTACGCGGGAAGCCGTCCAGCAGGAAACCGTTACGGCAATCTTCCTGGGTGATACGCTCTTTCACCAGCGCGATAACCAGCTCGTCGGTCACCAGTTTGCCCGCGTCCATGATATCTTTCGCCTGTTTGCCCAGTTCGCTGCCAGATTTAACAGCCGCGCGCAGCATGTCACCGGTAGAGATTTGCGGAATACCGTATTTCTCCATGATGAACTGAGCCTGAGTTCCTTTACCCGCGCCCGGAGCGCCAAGCAGAATAATACGCATTGCGAAAATCCCCTCAAAAGTTGGTTCAATTTTTCAAAAGCGTTAAAAGATACCACCAGAACGAGTATCGCTCAAGGAAGCCGGGCTGGCTGAAACGGTTAATGAGAGAGATTACTTCGGGGAGTACCCCTCTCGCGTGAAACGAGAGGGGTAAGGTGAGACTAAAAACAGAAATTTAGGCAATCAGCAACTGATTCATACGACGGATGAACTGGTTCGGATCTTCCAGCGTGCCCCGTTCGGCAAACAGCGCCTGCTCCAGCAACAGCTCGACCCACTGGCTAAACTGGCTATCATCCTGGGTTTCCGCAGCACGTTTCACCAGCGCGTGATCCGGGTTCAGTTCAAAGATGTATTTTACTTCCGGCGCATTCTGACCAGCCGCAGCGAACAGTTTCGCCATCTGCGTGCTCATCTCGTCGGCATCGGTTACTACCACCGCTGGCGTTTCGGTCAGACGATGGGTCAGGCGCACTTCTTTCACACGATCGCCGAGCAGGGTTTTCACGCGTTCAACAAACGGCTCGAGCGCTTTTTCCGCCTCTTTCGCGCTTTCATCCACTTCGTCGGCCAGTTTTTCCAGCGACGCATCAGCTTTTGCCACTGACTGGAACGGTTTGCCGTCGAATTCGGTCAAGTAGCTCATCATCCATTCGTCGATACGATCGGAAAGCAGCAGCACTTCGATACCTTTCTTACGCAGTAGTTCCAGATGCGGGCTGCTCTTTGCCGCAGCGTAGCTGTCAGCGGTAATGAAGTAGATCTTCTCCTGGCCTTCTTTCATACGCGACACGTACTCTTCCAGCGACACGGTCTGCGCAGAAGAGTCATTGTGCGTGGAGGCAAAGCGCAGCAATTTGGCAATCGCTTCCAGGTTAGCGCTGTCTTCGCCAGCCCCTTCTTTCAGCACCAGGCCGAACTGCTGCCAGAACGTCTGGTACTTTTCCGCGTCATCTTTCGCCAGTTTATCCAGCATTTGCAGCACACGTTTGGTCAGCGCGGTACGCAGATTGCGCGTGACGCTGCTATCCTGCAGAATTTCGCGCGAAACGTTGAGCGGCAGATCGCTGGAATCCACCAGGCCGCGAACGAAGCGCAGGTAGTTCGGCATGAACTGTTCGGCTTCGTCCATGATAAACACGCGCTGCACATAGAGTTTCAGGCCGTGTTTATGATCGCGATTCCACATATCCCACGGTGCCTGCGACGGGATATAAAGCAGGCTGGTGTACTCCTGCTTCCCTTCCACGCGGTTGTGGCTCCAGGTCAGCGGATCGGTAAAGTCGTGGGCGATATGTTTGTAGAACTCGTTATATTCTTCGTCTTTGATTTCAGACTTGTTACGCGTCCATAGCGCCTGCGCTTTGTTGATCTTCTCCCAGGAAACCACGGTTTCGCCGTCTTTCTCTTCCTGTTTTTCGATCTCGACCGGCAGAGCGATATGGTCGGAATATTTACTGATAATCGAACGCACACGCCAGTCATTGAGGAAATCATCTTCCCCTTCGCGCAGATGCAGCGTGATTTCCGTCCCGCGATCGGCTTTGGTGATATCGGCGACGGTGTATTCGCCCGCGCCTTCAGATTCCCAAAACACGCCGTTTTCTGCGCTCTCGCCCGCCGCGCGGGTACGCACAGTCACTTTATCCGCAACGATAAATGCCGAGTAGAAACCTACGCCGAACTGACCAATCAGCTGGCTGTCTTTGGCCTGATCGGAGCCCATTGATTCGAGAAAAGCTTTGGTGCCGGACTTGGCGATGGTACCCAGATGATCAATAACTTCATCGCGGGTCATACCGATACCGTTATCGGCGATGGTCAGCGTACGCTTTTCTTTATCGAAAGAGACGCGGACATGCAGTTCGCCGTCGCCTTCGTAGAGATCCGGGTTGGACAGCGCGCGGAAACGCAGTTTGTCCGCCGCATCCGAGGCGTTGGAAATCAGCTCACGCAGGAAGATTTCTTTGTTCGAGTAGAGAGAATGAATCATCAGGTGCAGAAGCTGTTTAACTTCAGACTGAAAACCGCGAGTTTCTTGTCCTTTCATTGGGAAAACCTCAACAATGCCATTTACAAGGTAAAAAGTGCGTTGAGGGTGAAGTGGGGACAGAGGCAGGAATTTTCAAGCGGAGGCAAAAATTTCTGCCTCCGTTTGGTTAAAAACGAATCTTGTGGCGACCGGCCAGCGAGTGTGACAGCGTGGTGCCGTCAACCATCTCCAGCTCACCGCCCACCGGCACACCGTGCGCGATGCGGCTGGCTTCCACACCATATTGCGCGCAAAGCTCCGCAATATAGTTCGCCGTTGCCTCACCTTCCACCGTTGGGTTGGTAGCGAGGATCACTTCCTGGATCTTTTCTGCAGCCAGGCGCTGATCAAGCCGGTCGAGACCGATATCATCCGGCCCGATACCGTCCAGCGGCGACAGATGCCCCATCAGCACAAAGTAGCGCCCCGAGAACTGCCCGGTTTGCTCGATAGCATAAATATCCGCCGGGCTTTCCACCACACAGATTTGACCGTTTTCCTGGCGCCGCGGATTGCTGCATATATTGCACACTTCCTGCTCGGTAAAGGTACGGCAATCGGCGCAGTGGCCGATTTCCGACATTGCCCGAGTAAGCGTCTGCGCCAGCCGCATACCGCCGCTGCGATCGCGCTGCAAAAGCGTAAACGCCATGCGCTGCGCCGACTTCGGGCCAACGCCCGGCAGGCAGCGCAGTGCTTCCATAAGCTGCGTTAACAGCGGACTGGTCTGCATCAGAACGGCATCTTAAAGCCTGGCGGCAGAGACATGCCGGAGGAAACAGAAGCCATTTTCTCTTTTTGGGTTTCATCGATACGGCGAGCAGCATCGTTAAATGCAGCGGCGACCAGATCTTCCAACATCTCTTTGTCGTCTTCGAGCAGGCTCGGATCGATCTCCACGCGACGGCAGTTATGCGCGCCATTGATGGTCACTTTCACCAGACCCGCACCTGATTCGCCGGTCACTTCCAGCTGCGCGATCTCTTCCTGCATTTTCTGCATTTTTTCTTGCATCTGCTGGGCCTGTTTCATCAGGTTGCCCAGACCGCCTTTTCCAAACATAGGCTTCTCTCTTTAGCTGTGGTGACTGACCAGAGCGATAAGTCACATTCAGGGTTAAAAACGGAAAGCCGCAGCTTGCCGTCAAAGGGGACGAATACTCTCTTCATCCAGATCCGCATCGAAAAACCGTTGCAGCGTCTGAATGTTGTTATCCGCAATAATTGCTTCACGCGCCTGCGCGAGCTTTTCCTCATAGATTGCCTGACGCCACTCCAGCGGCGTACGCACTGCCGGATTATCATCTTCAATGATAGTCAGTTCAACCGTCGAACCGTGCAATTCGCTAAGCGCATCGCCAAGCGCCTTCTGTGCGCCCTGCGAATTAAGGTGGCGCTGCGAGCTGCGCAGATGCAGACACCAATGATCGCCCTCCTGCTCTTTCCAGGCATTCAGCGCCACCTGCTCAACCAGTTTCGGCAATGTTAGCTTGCTGACCTCTTTCGCCCAGGCATCACGCTCAATTGACTCTTCCGCCAGCTTTTTTGCCAGCTCCGGCGTTTTCTCGTGTTCCAGCGCCTTTTTCAGCGCCTTGGGCGTGGCAACAACCTCTTTTGTCTCGGTGACAATAGTGGTTGCTTTCCAGCGGTAGGCCTCTTTCTTAGCCGGAGCCTGTGCAAGCGCCGACGGCGCCGGGCGCGACTGCACACGCTCGGTGACCGAAGCCAGACGTTCCAGCGCGGCATTACTCACCGGCCGCGCGCGGGTTGCGGCTGCCGGTTCACTCTTTTTTGCTTTGTCTGCACCCTGAGCGCGTTGCAACTGCCTGCGCGCCGCCAGCACCGAGCTGGTTGATTCAGGCAGCGGTACGTCGTTCTGCACTGGTGCCGCCGCCGGTTGAGTCTGCGGCGCGGGCGGAACCTGCTGCGGCGACATCACGGCGCCAGGCGCTACAGGCGCGAAGGATTGTTGAGGCACTTCTGGCACCGCTAGCGGCACGCGCGGATGGAACGCCAGCGCGCGCAGCAGCGTCATTTCAACCCCCATGCGGCGGTCCGGCGCGAAAGGCAACTCTTTACGGCCAATCAACAGCGTCTGGTAGTAGAGCTGCACATCGGTGGGCGGCATGGTGCGGGCCAGTTCACGCAGACGCTGCTCAATCGGAGCCATGTCGCTGCCGAGCGCCGCAGGCGTTAGCTGTACCATGGCGATACGGTGCAGCAGCGTTTGCATCTCCAGCAACAAGGCTTCCCATTCAACACCACGCGATGCAGCCTCGTTCACCAATCCCATGGCGCGTTCGCCATCGGCGGCGACCACCGCTTCAACTAATGAAAGCGCCTGGTCGTCATTCAGGGTGCCAAGCATGGAGCTGACCACCGCAGCGGAGATCTGCCCGTTGCCGCTGGCAATCGCCTGATCGGTCAGGCTTAGCGCATCGCGCAGGCTACCGTCAGCCGCACGCGCCAGTAGTTGCAGCGCACGGGGTTCACTTTCAATCTTCTCGTCAGTAAGAATGTGCTCAAGCTGGCTGCGGATCTGTTCGATATCCAGTGCTTTCAGGTGGAACTGAAGGCAGCGGGAAAGAATGGTCACCGGCAGCTTTTGCGGATCGGTGGTCGCCAGCAGGAATTTGACGTGCTCAGGCGGCTCTTCAAGCGTTTTCAACAGCGCGTTAAAGCTGTGACGCGAGAGCATATGCACTTCGTCAATCAGATAGACTTTGAAACGCCCTCGCGCCGGGGCGTACTGCACGTTATCCAGCAGATCGCGGGTATCTTCGACTTTGGTGCGTGACGCGGCGTCGATCTCAATTAAATCGACAAAGCGACCCTGCTCAATTTCGCGGCAGTTATCACACACGCCGCACGGCGTTGCGGTAATGCCGGTTTCGCAGTTCAGCCCCTTCGCCAGCAAACGGGCGATAGAAGTTTTGCCGACGCCACGGGTGCCGGAAAACAGATACGCATGATGAATGCGTCCTGATGATAAGCCGTTCGCCAGTGCGGTCAGCACATGCTCCTGGCCGACGACGTCAGCAAAAGTTTGCGGTCGCCATTTTCGGGCTAAGACCTGATAACTCATTGGCAGGCTCTGAAACGCTGGAAGGTGGATTTACGAAGGAATAATGCTAACACAGCACATGCTGTTAATACACTTCATCCCTCAGGTGCGGCCTGAAGGATGAGGAAGCGGAGATGGCATTAATGTCCCGGGAAAGGCACCAGGCTGTAGCATTTAATACCTTGTTTTTCGAGGCGTTGTTCACCGCCAAGATCGAACAGATTAATGATGAATGCCGCGTCGTTCACCTCACCGCCCAGACGGCGAATCAGTTTTACCGTGGCTTCGATGGTGCCGCCAGTTGCCAGCAGATCGTCGATCATCAGCACTTTGTCGCCCGGTTTGATCGCATCAACATGGATCTCTAACTGGTTCGTGCCGTACTCCAGCTCATAGCTCTCGGCAATGGTTTCACGCGGCAATTTACGCGGCTTACGCACCGGCACAAAGCCAACGCCCAGACCCAGCGCAACCGGTGCGCCGAACAGGAAGCCACGCGCTTCGGTTCCCACTACTTTGGTTATGCCAGCGTTTTTATAACGCTCAACCAGCAATTCAATGCTAAGAGCATACGCTTGCGGATCTTCCAGCAAACTGGTGACATCACGGAACAGAATGCCCGGCTTCGGGTAATCCTGAATACTTTTGATGCTGTTTTTAAGAAATTCAAGCTGCTGCGCAGTCGCTGTCATGGATTTTTGCCTGATAGAAACGGTATTACTCACGGTACACGCGTTTACAGTTTATGTAACCACTGATTAACATTTAATCAGCAGTACCCGTGCTCGAAAACGCCAGAATTTACTGACTGTGCGCCACAATTGCAACTGTCATTGCTGCGGTTTAGGTTTTTTGTTGTTTTGCATCAATCACCGGAATACGCCATATATACCCTAAATAATTCGAGTTGCAGGAAGGCGGCAACGCAGTGACAAATTCGTCGGGAACGAATTTGCCCAACCGAAGGTTGGCCTCCGGTGAGAGACAGGATGTCTCTCAGTAATCCCCAGGAGTTTACTCCAGTAAGTGACTGGGGTGAGCGACAGAACCACGCCAGGCGTACCAGGCACTACCGCCAGCCAACCAATGATGAGTAAAATAGTCCGTTGCATAGCGCGCTTCATCAGCAAAATGAACGGTTAATGTAACAGACTGATATTTACCGGGGGAAGAGACGTGAAAAACGCCGCGCTTTTAGACACGCTGGAGCAGCAAATGGATAAATTACGCCAGTTGGCCGCGCCGCTGGCGCAGCATGCGACGATCAGCGCTCGTTTTGACCGCCAGCTTTTCCAGACCCGCAGCACGTTGATGCAGTCCTGCCTGGATGAGGCAGCGGCCAATCTGGCGGCGCTGCGCCGCGCCGTAGAGGGCAACCATCTGGATCAGGTTGTCTGGCTGGCGGAGCGCCTGACCGCGCAAATCGCCGCTCTCACGCGTGAAAGCGCCGTCTGGCCACTGCGCGAGTGGGATCATGCATCGCCAGGCATTGCACGCTGGCAGCGCAGGCGTTTGCAACATCAGGAGTATGAGCGTCGTCTGCTGGCAATGAAACAGGCGCGCGAGCAACGCTTAAACACCGTCAGCACGCTGGTTGAGCAGCAGCAACTACATAAAGAAGTGGAGGTACTGGCCGGCAGGCTCGCCCGTTGCCGCCAAGCGCTGGACAATATTGAGCGCGTGCTGGCACGCTTAACCCGCTAAACCGAGGAGAGAAAATGTCGCTGGAAAATGCCCCGGAGGAGATCAAGCTGGCCGTGGATCTGATCATGTTGCTGGAACAACATGAGATTGCGCCAGAAGTTGTGCTGAAAGCACTGGAGATAGTTAAACGAGATTTTGAGAAGAAACTTGAGGCGTGATCCCCTCCCCACCGGCTGTCTCTTGATCGGATCATCTGAGCAAAAGAGAGCCCCAGCGGGGAGAAGATCGACAGGATTTACCCCGCCTGAGAAGGCGTTGGATCGTCGCCTTTCAGTTCACGCTTAACTTCAGTCAGCTCATCCCCCTTGTCATTATGCAGGTGGACTTCGAGCTGATTAAAGGCGATATCAATATTGTTCTCGCGGCACAGCTTGTCGATGGCGCGGTTCAGTTCATCAACCGTGTAGCTTCGATCGCGCAGTTCACGGACATACAGACGCAGTTCATGATCCAGCGTGCTGGCGCCGAAGGTGGTGAAGAACACCGACGGCTCCGGATCGTGCATCACTTTTGGATGCTCCATCGCCACTTTCAGCAGCACTTTTTTCACTTTATCCAGATCGGAACCGTATGCCACGCCGAGGCGGATCACCACGCGGGTGATGGTATCAGAGAGCGACCAGTTGATCAGACGCTCGGTAACAAACGCCTTGTTCGGAATGATCACCTCTTTGCGGTCAAAGTCGGTAATGGTGGTCGCACGGATGCGGATCTTACTCACCGTTCCGGAGAAAGTACCGATAGTTACGGTATCGCCGATACGCACCGGACGTTCGAACAGGATAATCAGACCGGAGACAAAGTTACCGAAAATTTCCTGTAAGCCGAAACCTAAACCAACCGATAGCGCCGCAGCCAGCCATTGCAGTTTATCCCACGAGACACCAAGCGAGCCGAACACCGTCAACGCCCCGACTGCGATGATGATGTAGTTCAGGATCGTCGTCACGGCGTACGAAGAGCCCTGCCGCATATTGAGCCTGGAGAGGATCAGCACCTCCAGTAAACCCGGCAAGTTGCGGATTAGCGCCCACGACACAACAAAAACAATCACCGCAAACAACATACTGCCAAGCGTTACGCTCTTCATTACCGCAGCGCCCGCTTCGGTACCGTTGTAGTGCCACAGCGTTATGCTGTCGAGGTAAGCAAATACGGTGATCAGATCTGACCAAATCGCCCAGAACATCACGCCAAACAGCGCCACCATCACCAGCATCGTAATACGCAGTGTTTGCTGGTTAACCTGTTCCAGCGCGATGGTCGGCTCTTCCTGCGGTTCAGCGCCTTCGGCCCCCTCTTTTACCATATTCTGCCGACGCGCCAGCGCACGGCGATAGGCAATACGTCGGGCGGCCACACTGAGGCCACGCAGAACCGTCTGGTAAAGCAGGTTCCAGATAATCACCAGATAGACGGTTTCGATCCAGCGCCCGGAGAGACGCAGCGTGGTATAGAAATATCCCGTCGCGGTCAATACCATAAGCGCTATCGGCACTATTGCCAGCACGGTAATCGTCGCCAGGCGAAGGGCGTGAGACTCTTTATCGTGCCAGGTTTCACGGAACATCGGCCAGACCAGGCAGGTAATCACCAGCAGATTCAGCAGGATAACAAACTGTCCCAGCACGTCATCCATCAGATGCAGCGGAGAGAGTTCAGCAACGACCGACCAGAAGTGCAACGGCAACAGCGCCAGGCTGATGCGCACAATTTGCCGCCGCCAGTGGCTGGTAAGCTGGGCGGGCATATTAAAATGACTGACGGCGACACCGTTTTTCTCCAGGACTTTCCAGCACAGGCCAAATACTAGCCAGAATAATGTCAGTTTTTTACTGAATGCCCACAGCAATTCACTGACGTTTAGCTGCATAGTCAGCAGGATCAGGCCTGTGGCCAGAATAATCAGGCACACCGGCAGCGCACGGATAAGATCAATCAGAATCGCTTTCGGCGTATGTAACTGGCTATCGTTACGCAGTTGTCCAACCTGTGCCGCCAGCTTCGCCTGATAATCTTTCAGCCAGCGCAAACGCCAGCGGATAAGCCCGGCAATCAGCAGCAACGGTAGCCCTGCAAGGAACGCGATGGCTACCGCAGGCCAGGCTTTCTCCCAGTTGACGGTGATCTTCATGGCTTTGATTTGGTCATGCAGCGCCTGCGGGAAGGATTTGATCCAATCCCAGTCCATTGGCTTATTGCTGTTCACCCAGAAGATCTGCTGTGTCAGAATTTCCTGCAGGTTTTTCGACACACTCATCAACTGCTGCTGGTTAACTTGCAGGTTGATGGCCATCATCAACTGATTGCCCAACTGTTTATTCAGTTGATCGAGCAGCTCACGACGCATATCCACAACCTGCAATAGCGCGTCATGCACTTCATCGTTGACTTCACTGGAATGACCTTCCTCCAGTTTGGCGACAAAGGTATCGCTCTGGAACAGCGCATCACGCTGCTGGTTGATTTCAAACTGTTCAAGACGCAGATCCGCGATGCGGTTGGTCATGTCTTCCAGCTCATCCGCCGAGGGCAATGTCTGCTGTTGTTGATACAAAATACGCGACAGTAACAGACTGCCTTTCAGCACCGAGATCTGTTCTTTAACGTTGCGTTCGGATTGCAGCGCGCGATCGAGCCAGTTTTTCACCTTAATATTCTGCTGCACCAGCGAGTTGCCATTCTCCGTGGCGGCAATCAGCTTCTGACTTAGCTGATGATTAATATCCAGCTCCTGTTTCACCAGCGGGTTGGCCTGAATGCGCGACGTTTCATCCGACGTTACCGCTTCCTTAGCCGTTTTTTCCGTCAGCGTCAAACGCTTGCTGTTCACCGCTTCCTGCAACAGTTGCAACTGATGCTCAAGGCGATTGCTGTTCGCCGTCACGTAATCGCGTTGTTTCTGCAGCGTATCCTGTAATGTGGTGTTGCCTTCAAGGCTTTTGCGCAGTTGCTCGATCTGTGCATTCAGCAACACCTGTTGTGCCTGCAACAGAGTTTGTTGTGTAGGACACAGCGCACCTTCGCCTGCCAGAGTGCCGTTCAGACGGTTGCGGATCTGCTGCAACTGCTGAGAAGCAGAGTACATGGAATGTTGTACGCGCTCGGGCTGAGTTTGCAGCGAAATCAGTTGGCTGTTATAGCTCGATAAATCGTTCTGGGCAGTCTGTAAATCTTCCAGAAATTGCGAGATGCGGGACTCTAGCTGGCGCAGGGAGAGCGAGGCCAGCGTTTTACGCGTTTCGTCGTCGTTATCTTTATCACTTAGCGCATTCAGGGCATCGGTCGCCTGGCGCAGTTGATCCGGCGCCTGGGCAATTTTTTGCTTCAGCAGCGCGGTTTCTTGCTTCACACGATCGATTTTGTCGAGCGTATCCAGCGTCTCGGTCAAATCCCGAATAGCCAATTTGTCCTGCGCGGTATGATTTTTTTGTTTGTTTAGCGTATCAAGCTGGCTTTGTACGTCGCTGCGGGAAGGCAAATCGTTCGCGGTCTGCGCAAGGGCGACGTTACTCACCAGGCTTGCGAAGAGAAGGAACAGTGCAACGGCAAAAGCGGCGAGCGTGTTTCGCATGTGTTCGTTGTGCAACATAATTTGAGCGATCGTTTTCTGTACGGGAAAAGCGGCCGGAGTGGTCGCGGACGCAAGAATATCACGCCGTTATGCAACAACCTAGAAAAGTGAATCGCCTCCAGGATAAATCCTGGCGGCTCTGGTAGTCAGGCGCTGACGGTACCCTGGTCAGCCTGCAGCGTCGGGCAGAGCTGGCACATCTCCAGCAGGATCGCCACGTAATCACGCGCTTCATTTTTCAAATCGAAAGATTGCGGCGCAAACAGCCAGTTTTCCATAATGCCGGAAATATAGGCGCGCATTAATACCGCCACGCGGCGAGTGAGTAAATTGGCGGGCAGCAATTTTGCCCGGATACACTGAGCAAGCGTATTCTCGATTCGATCATAACTTTCGAGACACAGGTTGCGTTGCGCTTCTTGTACAATGGCCATTTCCCCGACAAACTCACATTTGTGAAAAATGATCTCCATCATTAATCGCCGCCGTTCTTCAACGACTGTCGCTTCAAGGATATAAACCAATATTTCTCTTAATACTGAGAGTGGATCGCCAGGGAATTTTGCCCGATACTCAAGCTCAAGATCATCAATACTGAACTCTGACAGTTTCCAAATTTCATTAAACAAATCAGACTTATTTTTGAAGTGCCAGTAAATCGCGCCGCGAGTCACGCCTGCCGCCTGCGCAATGTCAGCCAGCGAAGTAGAAGAAACGCCTTGTTGGGAAAACAAGCGTATGGCGACATCGAGAATATGCTGCCGCGTCTCCAGCGCCTGTTGTTTGGTTTTTCGTGCCATATGTTGGTGAATTTACAGGAGTCAGACTTACATACATTTGTGAATGTTTGTACCATAGCACGACCATAATATAAACGCAGCAATGGGTTTTTGGGCCATTGATCCATTGATCAATTTGAAATCGGACACTCGAGGTTTACTTATGAACAAAAACAGAGGGTTTACGCCTCTGGCGGTCGTTCTGATGCTTTCGGGCAGCTTAGCGCTTACAGGATGTGATGATAAACCGGCTCAGCATGGTGCGGGGCAGATGCCGGAAGTCGGCGTCGTCACGGTCAAGACTGAACCTCTGCAAATCACCACTGAGTTACCGGGTCGAACGACTGCTTTTCGCATTGCGGAAGTGCGTCCTCAAGTCAACGGCATTATTTTGAAACGCAACTTCACGGAAGGTAGTGACGTTGAAGCAGGCGCCTCGCTCTATCAGATTGATCCCGCGACTTATCAGGCAGCTTATGACAGTGCAAAAGGCGATCTGGCGAAAGCGCAAGCGGCTGCTAACATCGCTCAGATGACCGTCAACCGTTATCAGAAACTGTTGGGCACCAAGTACATCAGCCAACAGGATTACGATACCGCGCAGTCGGACGCTCAGCAGGCTAACGCTTCCGTTGTCGCGGCGAAAGCAGCGGTAGAAAGCGCGCGCATCAACCTGGCGTATACTAAAGTTATTTCCCCTATCAGCGGCCGTATCGGGACCTCCACCTTCACGGAAGGCGCGCTGGTACAGAACGGACAAGCTACTGCGCTGACGACCGTGCAACAGCTTGATCCGATCTACGTTGACGTTACCCAGTCCAGCAATGATTTTCTGCGTCTGCAGCAGGAAATGGCGAACGGTACGTTGAAGCAGGAGAACGGCAAAGCGAAAGTTCAGCTCGTTACCAACGATGGCGCTCAATACGCCCAGGAAGGTACGCTTGAGTTCTCTGGTGTGACGGTAGACCAGACCACCGGTTCCATCACTCTGCGCGCGGTGTTCCCGAACCCGAATCACGCATTGCTGCCAGGCATGTTCGTACGTGCCAAACTGGAAGAAGGCGTCAACCCGAATGCCATGCTGGTTCCACAGCAGGGTGTTACCCGTACGCCGCGTGGCGACGCAACGGTGATGGTGGTGGGTGAAGGCGATAAAGTTGAAGTCCGCAATATCGTCGCAAGCCAGGCCATTGGCGACAAATGGCTGGTGACTGAAGGTCTGAAAAGCGGCGATCGCGTGATTATTGCCGGCTTACAAAAAGTCAAACCGGGCGTGCAGGTTAAAGCTCAGGAAGTTACTTCTGACAACAAAGAGCAAGCCCAGGCAGGCGGCCAGTCAGAAAAACCGAAGTCTTAACTAAAACAGGAGCCGTTAAGACATGGCTAAGTTTTTTATCGATCGCCCCATCTTTGCGTGGGTTATCGCGATTATCATCATGCTGGCAGGGGTTCTCGCGATCCTCAAATTGCCGGTAGCGCAATATCCAACTATTGCGCCGCCGGCAATTCAGATCACGGCTACCTACCCAGGTGCTGATGCGAAAACGGTACAGGATACCGTGACACAGGTTATCGAACAGAACATGAACGGTATCGATAACCTGCTTTATATGTCCTCTGCCAGTGATTCCTCTGGTACGGTACAAATTACAATTACCTTTGATTCCGGAACGGATGCGGATATCGCGCAGGTTCAGGTGCAGAACAAACTGCAACTTGCCATGCCGCTGTTACCGCAAGAAGTGCAGCAGCAAGGCGTTAGCGTTCAGAAATCATCCAGCAGCTTCCTGATGGTTCTCGGGATGATCAGTACCGATGGCACCATGACGCAGGAAGATATTGCGGACTACGTCGGCGCAACCATCAAAGATCCGATCAGCCGAACTTCCGGCGTCGGTGACGTTCAACTGTTCGGTGCGCAGTATGCGATGCGTATCTGGATGGATCCGAGCAAACTCAATAACTACCAGCTTACGCCAGTGGACGTGATTGCGGCTATCAAAGCGCAGAACGCCCAGGTCGCAGCAGGTCAGTTAGGCGGTACTCCGCCGGTGAAAGGGCAGCAGTTGAACGCCTCAATCATCGCGCAAACCCGTCTGACCTCCACGGAAGAGTTCGGTAAAATCCTGCTGAAAGTGAACACTGACGGTTCACAGGTTCGTCTGCGCGACGTGGCGAAGATTGAACTGGGCGGCGAAAGCTATGACGTAATCGCACGCTATAACGGCCAACCGGCTGCGGGTCTCGGTATCAAACTGGCGACCGGCGCGAATGCGCTCGATACCGCCAAAGCAGTACGTGCGACCATTGCCAAACTGGAGCCGTTCTTCCCGCACGGCCTGAAAGTAGTTTATCCGTATGACACCACACCATTCGTTAAGATCTCGATTAACGAAGTGGTGAAAACGCTGGTTGAAGCGATCTTACTGGTATTCCTGGTAATGTACCTGTTCCTGCAAAACTTCCGCGCAACGCTGATCCCAACGATCGCAGTGCCGGTGGTACTGCTCGGGACGTTTGCGATACTCGCCGCTTTTGGCTACTCCATCAACACCCTCACCATGTTCGGTATGGTGTTGGCGATAGGTCTGTTGGTGGACGACGCTATCGTGGTGGTGGAAAACGTCGAACGTGTGATGATGGAAGAAGGCCTGCCGCCAAAAGAGGCGACGCGCCGTTCCATGGGGCAGATTCAGGGAGCGCTGGTTGGTATCGCGTTGGTTCTGTCGGCAGTATTCATACCGATGGCCTTCTTCGGCGGTTCAACCGGGGCAATCTATCGCCAGTTCTCCATTACTATCGTTTCCGCGATGGTGCTGTCTGTGCTGGTCGCATTGATCCTGACGCCGGCGCTGTGCGCCACGATGCTGAAGCCAGTTGCCAAAGGTGACCACGGGGAAGGCAAAAAAGGCTTCTTCGGCTGGTTCAACCGCATGTTTGAGAAGAGCACGCATCACTACACCGACAGCGTGGGTAACATTCTGCGCAGTACCGGTCGTTACTTGCTGCTCTATATCATCATCGTTGCGGGTATGGCGGTGCTGTTTGTGCGTCTGCCAAGTTCGTTCCTGCCGGACGAAGACCAGGGCGTATTTCTCACTATGGCCCAGTTGCCTGCGGGCGCGACACAAGCGCGTACGCAGAAGGTGCTGGATGAAGTGACAAATTATTATCTGGAAAATGAGAAAGACAACGTTAACTCCGTCTTTACCGTTAACGGCTTTGGCTTCTCTGGTCGCGGTCAGAACACCGGTCTGGCGTTCATATCGCTGAAAAACTGGGACGAACGTCCTGGTGAAACGAATAAAGTACCGGCAATCGTAGGCCGTGCGAGCGCACACTTTGCATCGATCAAAGATGCGATGGTCTTCGCTTTCAACCTGCCAGCGATTGTTGAACTCGGCACGGCAACCGGCTTCGACTTCGAGTTGATAGACCAGGCGAACCTGGGACATGAGAAATTAACCCAGGCGCGTAACCAACTGTTTGGCGAAATCGCTCAGCATCCGGATCTGCTGGTGGGCGTGCGTCCTAACGGCCTGGAAGATACGCCGCAGTTCAAGATCGATATTGATCAGGAAAAAGCACAGGCGCTGGGCGTGTCGATTAGCGACATCAACACCACGCTGGGTGCAGCCTGGGGCGGCAACTACGTTAACGACTTTATCGACCGTGGTCGCGTGAAGAAAGTGTACGTTATGTCGCAGGCTAAATACCGTATGTTACCAAGCGATATTGGTGACTGGTACGTGCGGGCGAGCGATGGACAGATGGTGCCATTCTCCGCCTTCTCCATCACGCACTGGGAATACGGTTCGCCACGTCTGGAGCGTTACAATGGGCTGCCGTCGATGGAAATCCTCGGCCAGGCGGCACCGGGTAAAAGTACCGGTGAAGCGATGACGATGATGGAACAACTGGCCAGTAAACTGCCGACCGGTATCGGTTATGACTGGACGGGGATGTCCTATCAGGAACGTCTCTCCGGCAACCAGGCGCCAGCGCTGTATGCTATCTCGCTGATCGTGGTATTCCTCTGTCTCGCAGCGCTGTATGAAAGCTGGTCGATTCCGTTCTCGGTCATGCTGGTTGTACCGCTGGGTGTTGTGGGCGCATTGCTGGCTGCCACCTTACGCGGGCTGACCAATGACGTTTACTTCCAGGTAGGCCTGCTGACAACCATTGGTTTGTCGGCGAAGAACGCGATACTTATCGTCGAATTCGCCAAAGATCTGATGGATAAAGAAGGTAAAGGTCTGGTAGAGGCGACACTGGAAGCGGTTCGTATGCGTCTGCGTCCTATTCTGATGACCTCGCTGGCATTTATCCTTGGGGTACTGCCGTTGGTTATCAGCTCCGGCGCAGGTTCCGGCGCGCAGAACGCAGTAGGTACTGGTGTAATGGGCGGGATGATCACCGCAACCATTCTGGCTATCTTCTTCGTTCCGGTGTTCTTCGTGGTGGTGCGCCGCCGCTTTAGCAGCCGCAGTGAGGATATCGAGCACAGCCATAAGATTGAGGAACATTGATCGTTTCTCTACAGAAAAGGCCGCACTTAGCGGCCTTTCTCATATCAACACATCCGAAATTAAAAGCATTTATTGCCTGTTTGTTTATTCTGTACTGCCGATATAAGGCTTATAATAACTACGTATTTTGAAATCGGCGATCATCTGCCGTTTATAAAGTTTAATTATCTGGTACAATCAGTTTAACTCAGACGATTCCTGGTATAAGAATAACTTTCAGGCTGGAATAATCTCTTCCACGCTAACTTAATGAATCTCAAGGATGAACAAGCAATAACGCACGCGGGCGTAACAAGCTTCATCCCGACTTTATGTTCCTATTTCGTCCGTTTTTCTCAAAAAAAAATATTATTTGTAATTTTTCGTGATAGCCCAATGAAATCCCATTCAGACTAGCTTATAGTTATATTGACAAACATAAAGCAGCGTCAGTCTCTGGTCAGAGCAGAAGTTCCCATCCTGAAAAAGCAGTCGGTCAGTAAAAAATTACCACTCAGAAGGGGATGCGTTATGGACGAATACTCGCCAAAAAGGCATGATATCGCGCAACTCAAATTTCTCTGCGAAACGTTGTACCATGACTGCCTTGTTAATCTCGAAGAGAGCCATCATGGGTGGGTTAATGATCCTACATCAGCGACCAATTTGCAGTTAAATGAGCTGATTGAACACATAGCGACCTTCGCACTTAATTATAAAATTAAGTATAATGAAGATAATAAACTGATTGAACAGATAGACGAATATCTTGACGATACGTTTATGTTGTTCAGTAGCTATGGCATAAATACAGATGACTTACAGAAATGGCAAAAAACAGGCAACAAGCTGTTCCGCTGCTTCGTCAACGTAAGCAAGGCTAATCCAGTTAGCCACTCTTGTTAATTTTTCAACACTAAGGTGCATGTATGTCCGAAAAACCATTAACAAAAGTTGATTATTTGATGCGTCTCAGACGTTGTCAGACAATTGATACCCTTGAACGCGTAATTGAAAAAAATAAATACGAACTTCCGGATGAGGAACTTGCGGTGTTTTATTCAGCAGCCGACCATCGGCTGGCAGAACTGACCATGAATAAGCTGTATGACAAAATCCCCTCCTCCGTATGGAAATTTGTACGATAATTCTGCTAACTATTTTTCTACGCAAACAGAGCCTTCAGATTCCGTGACGAGTGTCTTCGAATCAGATGAATGATGAAAAGCAAAAAATGATTGCCGGATTGCCCTATCTTTCGGCAGATGAAACCTTGCGCGCCGATCGTCTACGAGCCAGGCAGTTGCTGCATCGTTACAATCATTCGGCGCCGGAAGAAAAAGCCGAGCGTAAAGATATTCTCACCAGCCTTCTCGGCCAGAGTGAAGGGGTCTATATCGAACCAAATTTTCGCTGCGATTATGGCTACAATATTTTTCTCGGCCGCAATTTCTATGCGAATTTCGACTGTGTCATGCTCGATGTTTGTCCAATTCATATCGGCGATCACTGCATGCTGGCGCCTGGCGTCCATATCTACACCGCAACGCATCCACTGGATTCCGCCGAACGCATCAGCGGTGTGGAATATGGTAAACCTGTCACCATTGGTCACAATGTCTGGATAGGTGGCCGCGCCATTATCAACCCGGGCGTAACGATTGGCGATAACGCCGTCATCGCCTCCGGCTCGGTCGTCGTGAAAGATATTCCGGCGAATGTCGTGGTCGGCGGCAACCCGGCGCGTATCATCAAATCCCTGACTGCCATCTAACTGTTATCGTTTTTTGCGGCAAAACTGTTACTTTTTTCATACAAAATGGCAACTTAAAATAGACTGTCTACCTGCAAAACAATATCAGTAAAGGCGTAAGATGACAGAGATACAGCGGCTGCTCACCGAAACGATTGAAGAGATCAACCAGCGCGAGAAACGGGATAACCGCCCACGTTTCAGCATCAGTTTTATTCGCAAACACCCCGGCCTGTTTGTCGGCATGTATCTGGCCTGGCTTGCCACGCTGGCTGTGATGCTTCAGTCCGAAACCCTCTCCGGTTCCGTCTGGCTATTGATCGTGCTCTTCGTGGTTCTGAACGGTTTCTTCTTTTTTGACGTTTATCCGCGCTACCACTACGAAGATATCGATGTGCTCGATTTCCGGGTCTGCTATAACGGCGAGTGGTACAACACACGATTTGTTCCGTCAGGTTTGATTAACGCAATCCTGCAATCCCCGCAGGTCGAGGAAGAGAGCAAGTCCCGGTTGGAAAAAATGATAGCGCGTAAAGGCGAGCTCTCATTTTACGACGTCTTCACCCTCACCCGCCCCGAGACTGCTCAATCAGTCGGTTAAGCGTACGTACCGCCGCCGTAAACTGGCTGGCGGACGTGTTGCCGTAACCCAGAACTAACCCGCTGGATGCAGCACTCTTATGCAGCCAGAAACGGCTTAATGCATGGGGTGCCAGTTGCCATTGCCTCGCAGTGTGAACCACCGCTTCATCATCAATCCCCGGGATCGCCAGCGTTAAGTGCAGCCCACCGCCGCCGCCATAAACCTGATGCGCGACGTGAAGTTCATTGCGAACGGCTTCCAGCAGATGCGCCTGCCGCTTGCGATACAGCCGACGCATCGCGGCGAGATGACGTGCATAGTGCCCATCTTCAATAAAACGCGCCAACGTCAGTTGCTCGGCACGATGACCGCCACGTAACAAACTACCGATTGCCGGTCCGGCAGCCTGGGCCAGTGCGGGCGGCATCACCATAAAACCGATACGCAACGATGGAAACAAGGTTTTACTAAAAGTACCAAGATAAACCACGGGTGGATTCGCCACCATGCCTGACATCGCTGGAATAGGCTCGCCCGGATAGCGAAACTCACTATCGTAATCATCTTCCACAATCCAGCTTCCCATTTGCCGGGCATAGTCCAGCAGTGCCAGCCGCCGGGCCGCGCTCATTACCTTGCCCAGCGGATATTGATGTGACGGCGAAGTGTAAATCATACGCGGTGGCCGGGCCGCAGGGTTCAGCACCATCCCTTCGTCGTCGATCGGCATTCCCGCCACTTCCAGGCCTGCCGCCAGAAAAGCGCTTTTGGCACCGCCATAACCCGGTTCTTCCACCCATGCATGCTCACCCACATCGCTGAGCAAGTGCACACAAAGCGTCAGCGCTTCCTGCGCGCCTTCGGTGATCACTATCTGTTCAGCGTCGCAATCAATGCCGCGAGATATCGCCAGGTGGCGGGCTATCGCTACGCGTAACCGCCATTCACCGGCAGATTCACCATAATTCAATAGCAGACAGCCTTTATCGCGCCACACTCGTTCAGCCAGCCGTCGCCAGACAGCCAGCGGGAAGTAATTTGCCGCCGGAATGCCCGGCGTCAGCGCCAGCGCTGGCGAATGACGTAAAACCCCGCCAGGCAGTTGCTGTACACGCTGCGCAAGCGTTACCGACGGTGCAGGATCCGTTCGCTCAACTGTAGCCAGTTTCGCCACCCGTGTTCCCTGACGATCGCGCAACACGTACCCTTCAACTGCCAGTTGTTCCAGCGCGACATTCACGGTATTACGCGAAATACACAGCATCTCCGCCAGTACGCGCGATCCCGGCAACAGGCTGCCAGGCTTTAACATCCCCTGCCGTACCGCATCACGCAGCGCCACGTATAGCGCACGCTGGCGCGTCAGGCTGGCGCGCTCCTCCAGCGCCCGGCGCAGCAGGGCGTATAGTCCATCCTCAGGAATATTCATTATTTTCTCCGCGTGGATCCATAAAAATATAACTCCATGGTTCTTTTTATGGAACCAGCACAGCGTTACGCTGCCCCGCATACACAAGGAGACAAAATGAGCCAGTTCAATCAATATCAACAACCTATCGGCGATGCACTGCCCGACTGGCAGCCGCGTCCTTACCCGCAGCGCGTTACTCTCGAAGGCCGTTATTGCCGTCTTGAGCCGCTGGGCACTGAGCACACCAATGCGCTGTTCCAGGCGCATCAACAAGCAGGCGATAACCGGAGCTGGACATGGTTGCTGCGGGAGCCGGAAAAAGATGAAGCCGCGTTTCGCGACTGGATAGCGAGCATCTGCACACTACGCGATCCACTGCATTTTGCCGTCATAGACAACAAAACTTCGCAACCGGTCGGTAGCCTCGCGCTAATGCGCATTGATGAGAAAAACGGTGTCATGGAAGTGGGAAGCGTACATTTCTCGCCGTTACTGGCCCGTACGCCCGCCTCGACAGAGGCGCAATGGTTATTGATGAACCATGCCTTTACAACGCTGGGATACCGGCGCTATGAGTGGAAGTGTAATAGCCTGAATGAGCCGTCACGCCAGGCGGCGCTGCGTCTTGGTTTTAAGTATGAAGGCCGTTTCCGCCAGGCGCTGGTGCTCAAAGGCCATAATCGCGATACCGACTGGTTTTCAATTATTGATACTGAATGGCCGCAGATTGATCGCACGCTGCAACGCTGGCTTGCCGCCGACAACTTCATGGCCGATGGCAAGCAGCGCTGCTCCCTGGCATCACTTCGCGCTTAACGTTTTTTCTTTTTGCCTTGCACCGCTTTGAAACGCGGATTGGATTTACAGATCACATACAAGCGCCCCTTGCGCCGGACAACCTGGCAGTCAGGGTGGCGTTGTTTCGCACTGCGCAATGAATTCAGCACCTGCATCACTTACTCCTTTTTATCGCTAAAAAAGCGACCGTAACGTTGCTGGAAACGTGCTGCGCTGCCTTCGTTAGCAATCACTTTTTGTTTACCGGTGTAATAAGGATGCGACGCCGACGAAACGTCAATGGTGATATACGGATAGGTCACGCCTTCCAGTTCGATTTCGCGTCCCGTTTTAATGGTTGAACCCACTTTAAAGTATTCGTTGGCACTGGTGTCGTGGAATACCACTGTACGATAGTGAGGATGGATATCAGCTTTCATGATTCTCTCATTTGTTTTGTTATAACATAACAAAAGTCTATCGGAGTTATTTCTCCATTTCAAGCTTCAAGCGATCCGCGTTATGCGTTTTTCGCAAAAGCACATGACCCTGTGCGGACATAAATTAGAAAAGAACGTTATTGGTTGAATTGTTGCCCCTAAGGCAAGCTGTCATCACACCTGACGAAGAGGAAAAAGAAAATGCGCTGTTGTTGCCCCCGAACCCTGAACCTGACCAGAACACGATTATTGACTACCTTCGGAGAACACAATGAACGCAACGACGTTACCGATCCTCGACCTTTCCCGCTACACGCACGGCGCTGAGCGCGAACGTTTTCTTGCCGATCTGCGCCACGCTGCGCGCGATATTGGCTTCTTCTACCTGATTAACCACGGCGTCGACGACGCACTGCAACGCTCCGTTCAGCAAGAATCCCGACGTTTTTTCGCCCTCACTGATGAACAAAAACAACAAGTGGCGATGATCCACTCTCCCCATTTTCGTGGCTATAACCGTGCCGCTTCAGAGATAACCCGCGGGCAGCCGGACTGGCGTGAGCAGTTCGATATTGGTGCGGAACGCCCGGCGCTGTTGCACGATCCGCAGGCAGAGCAGGTATTTCTTGCTCGTCATGGTTTTACCGGGAGGCCGTTATGTGGGGTCGCATGAACTGGGAGGATCTCTGGCCGCTGCTGTTAAACGGCTCGCTGGAGACCATTTATATGGTCGGTCTGTCAGCACTCTTTACCGTGCTGATTGGTTTGCCGCTTGGCGTACTGCTGTTTATTTCCCGCAACAATGGTTTAGCGCCGATGCCAAAGCTGAATGCTCTGCTCGGCACGAGCATCAATGTTGGCCGCTCGCTGCCATTTATTGTGCTATTGATTGCACTGATCCCATTTACCCGTTTACTGATAGGAACCACGCTGGGTAGTACCGCCGCCGTCGTGCCGGTGACCATTGGCGCATTTCCCTTCTTCGCGCGCCTGACGGAAACCGCGCTGGACGAAGTAGATTACGGGCGCATTGAAGCCATTTTATCCATGGGCGGTAACCTCTGGCATGTAATTGCGAAAGCGCTGTTGCCAGAAGCGCTTCCCACGCTGCTGGCCGGGATCACCTTAACGGTGGTGATGCTGATTGGCTTCTCATCGATGGCGGGCGTAATTGGCGGCGGCGGGCTGGGAGATTTAGCCATTCGTTACGGCTACCAACGCTTTAACAACCAAGTCATGTTCGGCACCGTGGTTATCCTGGTGGTGATGGTACAGGGCGTGCAGATGGTGGGAGATCGCCTGGTTCGCAGACTGGCGCATCGCCGATAATCTGTTCCGGCGTTTCTTTGCCTATAAACCGTAACGCCACACATTATCAAGATAGCAAAAGCCTTAAAACTGGCGATGGTTACCGAAGGTAGCGAAACCGAAGCGCAGTTGCAGCAGTGGCTACAACAGTGTGGCGTGGAATAGGGACAATGCAGGATTTACAGCAAGCGCTACCGGCGGAGACGTTTATTTGCTGGGCGGAAAATAATCATCATGAGAAAGCACTCTGCTACTGTTAAAAGGGTTTTAACAACGCGGAGGAAGCACAATGAAAAAGCAATCCTGGCCGCTGCACGATGTCCGACACTGGCTGGAACCTGGCCCGGTGGTACTGCTGAGCAGCCACTGGCAAGGGCGGAATAATATTATGACCTTAGGCTGGCACACGATTCTGGAGTTTTCCCCTTCGCTGGTCGGCTGCATGATTTCCGGTGGCAATGCCAGCTTCGAACGCATCCGACAAAGCGAAGAGTGTGTAATTAATCTGCCTGAAGCCAGCATGATCGACACCGTTTCCCGCATTGGTAACTGTACGGGCGATGAAGTCGATAAGTTTACTCAATTTGGCCTAACGGCAGAAAAAAGCGAGCATGTGGCCGCGCCATCCATTAAAGAGTGCTACGGCCAGTTCGAATGCCGCCTTTATGACGACGCGATGGTGAATACTTATAACTTCTTTATTTTTGAAGTGGTTGCTGCGCGGGTAAACCGCGAACCAACGTGGCCACAGACGCTGCATTACACCGGTGACGGCGTGTTCCGTACCGATGGCGATGTGCTTGAGCGCAAAGCGCTCTTCACCAAAGTCTCCTGAGTTTCGCATTACTCATCGAGCACAGGCACAAAGCCTCCGTATATCATGCGTTTACCGTCAAAAAGCATCGCATTGCCCAGTTCGCGCATGCGGGGATCGGCCATCATTTTTTGATTCGCAGCATCGCGCACCTCTTTGGACGGGTATTCAATCCAGCTGAAGACGACCGCTTCGTGGTCTTCAGCTTTTACCGCCATGCGAAAATCGGTGAGTTTGCCATCCGGTACGTCGTCAGCCCAACATTCGACAATGCGCGTTGCGCCGAACTCTTTAAAGATTGGTGCTGCTTTCGCCGCGAGCTGGCAATACGCCTCTTTTTCATCCTCTGGCACTGCGACCACAAAACCATCGACATATTTCATGCATCAATCCCCGCATGACTGCGCAGCGGGACAGCCCCGTTGCATCAGATCCGATAAGTTTAGTTCTGCCGCCAGCAAAAGGCGTAACGCACCGTCTCATCTCGCAGGATAAACTCCGACGACACACTCGGACTCCAGGAGTCATCGCCGCCAACGCCCATGTGGAAAGCATCAAGATGCAGCCAACAACCGGCTTCTTCGCGCAATAAGTGGTGGTGCGTGGTTTCCCGCAGTTGGTCATCGCTGTAGCAGCCGAGGGAAAAATGGAAATCCCCCTGCCACTGGTGCGCACCGTACCACAATGCTCGTGTGTTGCAGCGCAACCCATTTTCGCCGGGGAAAATATAGGGCGTATGCAGCGCCGACAGCGGCTGCGTCCACCGTCCCTGACGCGCCGCTAACTGGCGATCCGGGTAGTTTTCATGCGGCCCAAGTCCCAACCAACTTACTTGCGGATGCCGCTCCGCCAGTTGGCAGACAAGCCCCACCCGCGCGGGCGGCGGAATATCGCGTGCTACCTGAACCGTGACTTCGCCATGTAGTGCGCCGTTACCATCAATTCGCCAGCATTTATGGCTGATAAACGCGGTTTTCCCTGCGCCCAGCCAGCGCTGACCGGTTCTCACCACAATCCCGGAGCTACTCTCTTCAACGTCACAATAAAGCAGCTCAGCCGACAGATCGTACATGCCTGCCGCCTTCCAGCGTTCCACCCACGCGTTAGGATCGATGCGCGTTACCTCGCTGATACCAATGTCGTTATCCAGCGGCGCACGGGCAAAACAGTCGCTCAGCGGGGTAAGTAGCGTCGGCTGCTCATCGCGCCACCACTGTTGCAGGTTGCCGCTGCGGCGACAAAACTGCCAGCGCTGTGACTGATGCGTGATGACGAATTTCTGCTCGCTGGTCTGCAAGGTCGGACGCGTGTTTTGCGTCATGTGCGGAGTGATATACAACGGCGCGGGCAGACGCCATTGATCCCAGGCGCAGTGATGATCCTCTGCCGACCAGCGCGTCGCCTCGCGCTGGAAAACATCCACATTCAGCCAGACTTCGCCGGGCGCGGCCTCCAGATCTGGGATGTTGAGTTCAATACACTGTCTGCCTTGTGGGGCAATATCCAGAGGGATTTCTCCCTGCGCCAGCACATCACCATCGCGGGCAACAGACCAGAGTAGGTATTCATTATCAGTGGCGCGGAACAGATATTCACTCTCAACCTCCAATACCAGCGGCGTGGTGCTAAGCAGGCTGAACTGGAAAAATTGCTGCGCGCGCTGCGCTTCATACAGCGCCGGATGCGGTGTGCGATCAGGAAACACCAGCCCATTCATACAGAACTGGCGGTCATTCGGCATATCGCCAAAATCGCCGCCGTAGGCCCAGAATGGCTGCCCGTCGTCACCGGTTTTAGTTAATGCCTGGTCAACCCAATCCCAGACAAAACCGCCCTGCAAACGCGGGAAAGTGCGGAACGCTTCCCAGTATTTGGCAAAACCGCCAAAACTGTTGCCCATCGCATGCGCATATTCGCAGAGAATGAGCGGTCGATTTTCGCCTGGCAAACCGATCCATTTTTTAATCGACCACTTTGGCACAGCCGGAAAGAGCTGATCCTGGTCGACGCGGGCATACATCGGGCAGACAATATCGGTGGCAGCCGTGTTCGCGCCGCCGCCTTCATATTGCACTGGACGCGTCGGATCGGTCGTTTTCAGCCAACGATACAGCGCATCGTGGTTCGCGCCGTGACCGGATTCGTTGCCCAGCGACCAAATAATGATCGATGGATGGTTGCGATCGCGCTGCACCATACGCGTCACGCGTTCGCTCATGGCCGGCAGCCAGCCAGGATCGTCCGCCAGGCGACTCATAGGCACCATGCCGTGGGTTTCAATGTTGGCTTCATCCACTACGTATAAGCCGTACCGATCGCACAGGCGATACCATAGCGGATGGTTCGGATAGTGAGAACAGCGCACGGCATTGAAGTTATGCTGTTTCATTAGCTCAATGTCGCGACGCATAGTAGCTTCATCAATGGCTTGTCCGTTTTGCGGATGATGCTCGTGCCGGTTTACGCCACGAATCAGCAGCGGTTTGCCGTTAAGCAGCAGCAAACCATTACGGATTTCCACCTTGCGGAAACCCATATCGCAAGCTTCCGCTTCCAGTACGTTTCCTTGTGCGTCGAGCAGGGTTAATGTCAGGCGATAGAGGTTCGGTGTTTCCGCGCTCCACAGCACGGGTGCGGCAACCGGCAGCGTCACGCACAGGCGTTCTGCCCACACGCCGCGCTCATCCACCACGGAGCTGCCCGGCGACTGCTGCGCGGCGGCAACGTTTTCTCCGTCGCGCCAGAGGGCAACGGCAACACGACACTCTGCAAACGCCCCGGCCAACTGCACGTTAACCTGCAATTGCGCGTGGGTCAGATCCGCATTCAGTTCGCTAACATAGTGGAAATCGGCAATATGCATCTGCGGTTTGTGTTGCAGGGAGACGTCGCGGAAAATCCCGCTCATCCGCCACATATCCTGGTCTTCCAGATAGCTGCCATCACACCAGCGCAGCACCATCACCGCCAGCCGGTTTTCCCCCGCTTTTAGCGACTTACTGAGGTCAAACTCGGCGGGCAGACGGCTGTCCTGCGAATAGCCGATCCATAGACCGTTACACCAAAGATAAAACGCCGCATTGACGCCATCAAAAACAATCCGCGTCTGCCCCTGCGCCAGTTCCCCTTCTTCCATTGTAAATGTGAGCGAATAACAACCCGTCGGGTTTTGCTGCGGAACAAACGGAGGCGTCACCGCAATCGGATAGGTAACATTGGTATAAATGGGCGTATCAAATCCCTGCATCTGCCAGTTCGATGGCACCGGCATTGCCACCGCATCGGCGCAATCTTCTGTTATCCAGCGTTCCGGTACGGCTTCTGGCGAATCAAACAGGCTGAAGCGCCATGCGCCATTCAGCAAACGCCGCGCAGATGAAGCGGCATCATCGCGTGCCGCATTTTCATCACGCCAGCTACGCATAGGCACATGAGCCGGTAAACGGTGCCAGTGGGTGATCGCCGGGTTTTCCCAGTCGCGACGGGAAACCAGTGAACTTAATGCGGTAGCAGACATAAAACCTCTTTTTGCGAAGCGCTCACAATTCAAGAAACAATGACGCATTTTTAATTGCGGGTAAAGCCCAGGATCGGCTGAAAGCGAAAAGGATCACAAAAGCATTAGCGACGATCCAGCATAGCAACCTGCTGTGCCAGTTCACTCAGTTGCCGGGCAAGGATTTCACCGCTGCGGATCTTCCGTTCGCGCGCCGGAGCAGTTGAGAGGCGTTCGATCAGCGTGACGGGCAGCCGAATCTGGCTGGGGGCCAATTCCCTGTCGGGCGGGTTAAGCAGCCAGTCCACGCTACGTTCTCCAGCGTCTTTGAACGCCTGGCGCACCGTGGTCAGCGGCGGAGAAAACCAGGCGCTGTCCGCAGTGTCGTCATACCCCACCACTGAAATCTCGCCTGGCACATCAATGCCCTTCTCGGTACAGGCACGCATCACGCCGAGCGCCATCTGATCGTTGGCCACCAGAATCGCCTGTGGCAGCCGGGGGCCTGCCAGCAGCAGATGGGCTTTTTCATACCCCGATGCAGCACTCCAGTCCCCATGCTCGCTGGCGCAGGGGGTCAGTTTTGCCTGCGCTAACCCCGCCAGCCAGCCGCTAAAACGGGCACGGGCTGAAACCGAACTCTGCGGCCCGCCCAGCAGGGCAATGCACTGGTGGCCTTGCGACAGCACATGTTCCACACCCAGGCGCGCGCCCTGCTCCGCATCAAACAACAGGCTGTTAACAGCCGCTTTATCACTGACATCCAGAAACAACACCGGCGTCGGCTGCGCCTGCGCCGCCAGCTGCTGCGCCAGCGTATCCTCCAGCGGAACATTAATAAGTACGCCTTCCACACGCTGTGCCAACAACTCCTGCAATGCCGCGCTACAGCTGGCGGCATCATGCTGCCCGAGCATCGAAATAATGATGCTCGTGGAGGCAAGACCGGCGCGGGATTTCACCGCCGAGGCAATTTGTGACGGCGCATGGAGCGCCAGATCGGTAGTCAGTAACCCCAGCGTTCTGCTGCGTTTGCCCGCAAGTTGCTGGGCACCGCGATTGGGAACATAGTGTAGCGCGGCCATTGCGGCGAGCACCTTTTCACGGGTACGAACTGAAACATGAGCCGCATCATTAATCACTCGGGATACGGTCTGGTAAGAGACGCCTGCATGGCTGGCAACGTCGTAAAGTGTGATAGTTTTCATGGCGTTCCTGACAGCAAAGGGATCATTAGTATACCCTAAATAATTCGAGTTGCAGGAAGGCGGCGACGCAGTGACAAATTCGTCGGGAACGAATTTGCCCAACCGAAGGTTGGCCTCCGGTGAGAGACAGGATGTCTCTCAGTAATCCCCGGGAGCTTACTTCAGTAAGTGACTGGGGTGAGCGACAAATCTGCCGGGAGCAGATTTGAACACGGTAAGCAGCGGCCCCGAAGGGCTGAGGGATCCCCACAAAATCAGCCCTAATAAACCAGAACCATATTTCGGTAGGTGCTGGCGAGTTGGGCTAAAATACTCTCCAGTTTTACCCGCCTTGCGATTCG